>Ga0315278_10000355_pt1 | contig 40644 bp, 41 predicted proteins | sample YL17G06_0_MG_FD_203880 | JGI IMG/M metagenome (GOLD analysis project Ga0315278, IMG submission 203880) | Sediment microbial communities from Yellowstone Lake, YNP, Wyoming, USA - YL17G06_0 | ecosystem: Environmental > Aquatic > Freshwater > Lake > Sediment | place: USA: Wyoming | collected... | reverse complement strand
AGGGAAAATGAAAAGGATGCCGCAACGAGCGCAGCCGAGCGACAAGCGAGGCAGCGAGTGCGGCATTACCACAATCTTTCCCGACAAGGGAAAATGAAAAGGATGCCGCAACGAGCGCAGCCGAGCGACAAGCGAGGCAGCGAGTGCGGCATTACCACAATCTTTCCCGACAAGGGAAAATGAAAAGGCACTCAAGCGAGCGTAATTTTGCGACAAGCAAAATAGCGAGCGGAGTGCATTCACCATAATAATTCCCAGTCCCTGTACCTTCGGTCCAGGGATAATTTACTGACTAGTAAAGGTTGGTAAATCAACAAGGGGAGGCTATTTTCTGGGCCGTTGGCCTCGGGATAATTCTTCCTTTAGCCCTGCCGGAGAATTATCCCTATAATTTTAGGTCAAAAGTGGTATAATTATTATTAATAAAGGGAGGCAATATGGGTAAATTATTATTCTATTTTCTTTTGTTCATAGTATTGGCTGGGGTGGCGTTCTACTTTTCTTCCGGGATAATCCTTCATAAGGCCTCACAGTTTATAATCGATGAAGCTATAAGCGTTTGCGCGGATAACGAGGTCAAGATAGCAGCTGTCGCATTTCAAAAGGTGGCCTTCAGCTCGCTCAATGCCGTTACATGGAACGGCATAAATTTCGTTGGAGGCGTGAGTAAGGAAAGCGCCTTTGGGATGGACCAGGAGTTCTCTATCCATATCGATAAGGTAACGATAACCGTTGAGAATATCTTCGAGCGCATGTTTTCGGTCAAGGTTTCGGGGGCCAGCGCCATCTCTAGCAAGTATAAGGCCTCTTCCCTGGATAGCTCGGAGGATAGCGATGAATTTGATGAGAATGAGTTTAAGGTCCAACTGCAGCTTACTTCTCTTAAGCCCCGCGATATAGTCTATCAGTTCAGGGGCTTCTCTTCGGTCTTGGGGAATTTCTTTAAAAATGGCAGGACCAAATTCCCCGTTGAATTCTCAGGGAAAGTCAAGCTTGTCAACAAGAAAAGGGTGTTTAAAGTAAGGGTCATGATCCAGCGGGAGGGGGAGGAGTATGTTATGGTCATGGACAAGCAGGATCTTGAGGATCTGTGCAAAGTGATCCAGCAGCCGTTGAATGACCATGAAATTACGGTTTTCTCCCGTAACCCGTTACGTGTTCCGCGCCTTCTTAAGATCCGGGATTATGTTTATGCTGCGTCTAGTAAGAAGCACAGGGAAAAGCCTTCGATCCAGGAGGATCCCTATAGGCATATATTGTGGAGTTTTCTTCTTACCAGGGCCTTTGGTGAAGATTTTGCCAAGGAGCTGTCTATGGCTCATGAGGGTGCTCCTGACAGCGCGACGGAAAAGGGTACCGAGCGTATGCAGGATATCGTTAATGACAGAGTCGGAAGGCGCTATGCCAGCAGCGGTTATTCCGAATCTGCGATCGAGGACCTCATGATGGCTGATCCGGAAGTGGCGTTGACTCTGGATACCCCTGAATCCGGGCTCGTGGTAGACGATTACGTTCCCGACTATTAAAAGATGCAGAGCCTTGCTTCCATGAAGTGGGCGGGGCGCGGAATAACCCTGGCGATGATAGTCCATCTTTGCTTTGTCTGGATCGCCAGCTATGACCGGGGCCACCTTGATGATAAGGCCGTCCATTATTATTCTGCCGCCAGGCTATATGCCGATCGCGCTCATGCGCAAGCCATTGCAAATGCCTACTCGGAGTGGATAAGCCGCCTTTCGCTGTCGCGGTTTTATTTTGATAACCGCATTTCTAGCTCCGCCAACTATGTAATACCGTCTTCCTTATTGCGCCTTATCCTCCAGATCAAACTTTTCTTATCCGGTTCGCCTCCAGCATCATTTTCCGGGGCGGTTAAATACGCATTCCTTTTGCTTTACATATTTGGATTGGCATGGATTGCTGGAATTACTTGGCGTGATCCGTTCATGTCGGTATTTTTGTTTTCCTGCCTTATCGTTGCTTCTTTTTCCGGAACGCCATTGTCCTGGATCACGCCTGATCCGGGGCATGACCTGGCCTATTTTCATTACGTTCCCCGGGGGTCAGCTATTTTGCTTCTTTTGGGAGTATTTGCGGCCCTCCAGCAGAAGAGGATGGGGATGGCCGGCTTGAGCTGCCTTTTGCTTTTTGGATGGCACTTTGGCTTAGCGGCGGTGGCAGTGGCTCTTGTTTTTATTGTTTTAGGCCTTTTTGCAGCTGCACAGCTACCGGCCGCGCGGCTGCGTATGATCCTGTCCGGAATGCTCTTTTTGTCCGGAGTTTTTGTTGCATTTGCTGCAGCCCGTCTGCCGCCCGCGATCTATTTATGGATCCCTCTTATTATCGTCTGTGTGCTTATGGCTGCTGGCCGGGCGTTTTTACAGAACCCATGGCTGGCTGCTGTATTTTTGGCATCCGCCTATCTTTTTTTGGCCCAAACAGCAGCTGTTCTTCTTGGTTACTTTAGTGTAGGCGGATGGGTTTCGTCCATGGCCGGAAACGAGCATATTAGAGAGTTTTCCTTCAGGCTCCGGGGAAGCATGCAGGTCGCTGCCGCTGTTCTTCTGCTGGCTGCCGTGGCCGGGGCCCTGAGCATGGCGCTTCGCCGCCTAAGCAGCTTGTGGAGGGAGAGGGCATTTTTGGCCGCAGCGCTTGCCTTATTGATCTTTGCAGTTTATGCCCAACGGGATAATGAATGGATGGTTTTGGATGGCCGCAGCGCGTTTTTCTGGCAGGAAGATGTGCTTGTTAACCGCCGGGAGCTCGCCCCCCGGGATCTGCATAAGCTTGATCCACAGGATCAGGCTGCGTTCTTTGCCTCGTTGGGGGATTTTCTCCTGCGGCCCCTATAAAAAGGAACAAGAGTTGGGGTTCACTGTTTCAATTCAACAGCCCCAGCTCTTGCAAGGAAGGGTGATTCGTGTTTAATACTGTTCTCTCGCCTTCCTAAAATAAGTATACCCTATATATACCTCATTTACAAGGTCTGGGGGCGGTTTATTTTTAGTCTTCATCCAAGCTAGGGAAGAAAAAGTGCTTGGTAGTTAAAAGTTTGCAAATGCGGGGGCTTAGAGTATGAATTTGAAGCGTAAGGCGCTGGGGCTTATACTTTTATTTGGGCTGGTCAGCCTTTTTGGGGACATTATCTATGAAGGGGCGCGCAGCGTCAACGGGCCGTACCTGAAGCTGCTTACGGTAAACGCCGTCACCTTAGGGCTAATAACCGGGGTGGGGGAATTTTTAGGGTATGCCTTGCGCCTGGTTTCTGGGTATATTTCGGACAAGACTAAATCATACTGGTTATTGACGATCGTCGGATACGGATTGCTGGTGAGCGTGCCCTTGCTTTCTTTGACCGGGATATGGCAGGTCGCGGCTTTACTTATTATAGTGGAAAGGATCGGCAAGGCGATCCGCAGCCCGGCGAGGGATACCATACTTTCGCAGGCGAGTTCTCAGGTCGGGACCGGTTTCGGATTCGGCCTGCTTGAAGTTATGGACCAGATCGGCGCGGTTTCCGGGCCTTTAATTTTTAGCGTTTTTTTTATGTTGGTGGGCAAGGGCCAGGTAGGGATTGCTGCGTACCGAAAGGGTTATAGCTTTCTTTGGATACCGTTTATACTGGTCATGGCCTGCCTGATATTTGCTTTGCGCAGAGTCCCGCAGCCGGATATTCTTGAAACAGAGAACAGAAACAAAGTTCCTGACAGGCTTTCCAAGCTTTTCTGGCTCTACACTTTATTCACTTTTGTCACCACGCTCGGGTTTTGCAGCTTTATCATTATAGCCTTCCACTTTAAGTCCGCGGGTATTTTAACCGACGCCCAGATACCTTTGTATTACGCTATCGCGATGGGAATCGACGCCGTGGCCGCCATATCGATTGGGAAGATGTATGACGTGATGAAGAGCCGCGGGAAAAATCATAACGCAGGATTAAGCCTGCTGGTCATAATTCCCTGCATGACGCTTTTGATGGCTTTATTCGCATTCTCCCGGAATCTTAACTTTGTTATTGTTGGCGTGCTTTGCTGGGGAATAGTCATGGGGATACACGAGACGATCATGCGTTCAGCGATCGCGGATATTACCTCTTTAAAGAAGCGTGGTACGGGCTACGGTTTTTTCAGTTTTTCCTATGGCGTTGCGATGTTTTTGGGGAGCGTTTTACTGGGATTCCTGTATGACCGCTCGATAGCCATGGTCATCGCAGCTATAATCATTATTGAATGTCTGGCATTGGCGGTTTTCTTTTGGATGAGGAAAGAGTTCATGAAAGAGGTAGCGTATGAAAAGGCCTAAAATATTGAGATTAATTTTGATTGCCTTTCTGTTGGCCGCGGGGGTCGCGGTGGTGGCGCAGCAGGCCAAGGACAGGGAGGCGTTATATCAGGTTTCTATTTTGTCGGGGTTAATGAAGGGGGATTATGACGGCAAAATCGCTTTGCGGGAAATAGGCAGGCACGGGGATTTCGGCATCGGCACCTTTGACCGGCTTGACGGGGAGGCGGTAGAATTAGACGGAGTATTTTATCAAGTCAGCGCAAGCGGGGTAGTGAAGCGCATGGGCGGGAATGTGAAATCCCCGTTTGCCATGGCAAAATTCTTTGATGCAGATATGAAGTTTCTCGCCGGAGAAGTTTCGGATTATCGCACCTTGCAGCAGTTTATTGACAGCCGCCTGCCGACTAAGAATATCCCTTACGCGGTGAAGATCGAGGGAAAATTCAGCTATGTAAAGACCCGGAGCGTGCCGGCGCAAGAAAGGCCGTATCCGGTATTGGCTGAGGTAGTCAAGAACCAGAGCGTCTTTGAATTTAAGGATATAGAGGGGACCCTGGTCGGTTTCCGTATGCCGGATTACATGCAGGATGTCAATGTTGCCGGGTATCATATGCATTTCCTGAGCCGCGATAAAACTAAGGGCGGCCATCTTTTGGAGTGCGCGGTAAAGAGCGCCGAGGTAAGAGTCGATACAATCGATAGTTTTGTAATGGCGCTGCCGCAATCAACGGATTTTAACCGCCTCGGCATTTCGCCTGATGCCGGGGAGGTTCGGAAGGTGGAGAGCGGGAAGTAAAAGATGTCGTGAATCGTTTAATCGTGAAGCGTAAGACAGGGGGTACTTTCCCAAGGCATGCAATAGGCATGTTGAGGAAAGTGTCCCTTTTTGATAATGGGGACGTTTACTGAGCCAATCGGGAAACTGTCCCGGTTTTGTGCTGAGAAGTGTCCCTTTTTATTTTTTCTTGACATACCACACAAATGTGTGGTATATGTAGAAGCATGGAAGAAAAGCCCAGATTGACGCAGAAACAGGAGAGGGTGCTTAATTTTATCCGCAGGCGGTTGCTTGAGCGCATGCCGCCTACGATAAGAGAGATCGCCAAAGAGCTGGGTTTTAGGTCAACGGGAACGGTGAGGGATTATTTAAAGGCGTTAACGCAGAAAGGACTGGTGAGGCGGATGGATAAGAAATCGCGCGGCATAGAGCTGACTGAACTGGCGGCTTTCAACAAGATACCTATAATAGGGACCATTATGGCTGGCCGGCCAAATCTCGCTTATGAAGAGATACAGGGTTATGTGGATGTGGATGACCTGTTCCTGGGCCGCTTGGGGTTTGACGATGTCTTTGCTTTGAAAGTCAAAGGCGACAGCATGATCAACGCAGGTATTTTTGACGGGGATGTGGCCATCATCAAGAAGCAGGCGCACGCTGTAAACGGCGATATCGTGGCCGCACTCCTGGATGACAACGAAGTGACTTTAAAACGTTTGCGTTCAAGGTCGGGCAAGTATCATCTTGAAGCCGCCAATCCCGATTATGCCCCGATTTATGAGGAGTTCAAAGTAATCGGCAAATTGATGACGGTTATCAGAAAGTATTAAGCATGCGGCAGAATAGTTTTAGCCCCAAGGCGCGCTGGGACAGGTTTGAGCCTGAAAAAGCAGGTTTTGACCCGGAGGCGGTAGATGAGAAGATCGAGGTCCTGGCGTATTTCAAGCAGGCGCGCATTTACCCTAAGAGCTTTCTTTGGAAAGATAAAGAGTACAAGATCGATGCAATAACCTACAATTGGCAGGAGCGCTCCGGGCAGGCCATGGTCAATTATTTTTCGGTGAACTGCTCGGGCCAGATGTACCAGATATCCTTCAATAACACCACCTTCCGCTGGCAGATAGACAAACTAATCCAGTAACTTCGTTGTTCGTTTGTTCGTGAATCGAAATACCAGGGGACACTTTCCCAAGACAAGTTATAGCCTTCTTGAGGAAAGTGTCCCCAAGCTGGGTTTTTGAGATTGCTTCGTCGCTTCGCTCCTCGCAATGACTATAATCGGGAATGTTCCTATGATCTTGCATGTCGATATGGATGCGTTTTTCGCTTCGATCGAGCAGGCGATCAATCCGCGCTTAAAAGATAAGCCCCTGATCGTCGGCTCGCGCGGCAACAAGATGCACACCGTGGTCTGCGCGGCAAGCTATGCCGCTAAGCGCCTTGGGATCCACTCCGGGATGCCATCCCGGGAGGCGTTCCAGATCTGTCCCCAGCTTGAATTTGTTTCGGCGGATCAGGCCAAATATATCTGGACTTCGGAGCGGATATTTGAATTGGTCAAAGGCTACGGCCTGCCGGCTAATTACGCTTCAATTGATGAATTTCAACTGGATGTGTCCGGACATCCTGATTCGGTGGGGCTGGGTGAGGATATAAGGAAAAGAATATGCGCAGAGTTTAATATCACCGCGTCTGTGGGGATAGCCAGAAATTGGATTTTGGCAAAACTCGCTTCCAAATTGCATAAGCCCGATGGCCTGACGGTTATTGATGAAGCAAACCTGGAGCAGGTTTTGCGCAAGACCCCGTTGGATAAGCTTTGCGGTATGGGCGGTAAGACTGGACAAGCTTTAATGTTTCAGGGCTATGAGAGCTGCTGGGATCTTTACCTTAAGATGCCCGCGTTCTTTGAGGGCGATTCCGGAGGTTTCGGGGAAGGTTTCAGCGCAGGCAATGAAAGGCCCAAGTCAGTGAGCCATTCATATACATTGCCTAGAGCTGAAAGAAACCCTCAGGTCATCGTGGCCTGGGTGCGCCTCTTGTCTGAGATGGTTGGGACTCGCCTCAGGCAGCAAGGCCTGGCAGCCAGGACAGTCCACTTTTATGTAAGCGGCCCCGATATGGGTAGCTTTGGTGCTCAGAATACAACCCAAGCAGCTACCAGCGACAGCTACGAAATATACTTAAGGTGCCTTAAAGTTTTGGCCAAAGCGCCTCAGGGAAATCCCAAGATTAGAGCGTTGGGGGTAAGCGTAAGCCAGCTAACTTTACAGGATTATCATCCGCTGTTGATCGAAGAGAGGCGTAGGGATGAGCTGATTAAGGCCTTGGACCGGATTAACGGCCGTTTTGGCGATCAGACGATATTCCCGGCGGAGGTGGCTTTAACGCGGAAATAAACCGGGGGACGCTTCTAGGTTTTTCTGCAAAGCGAAGAAAGGAAAAACCAGAAGCGTCCCCTTGCTTTTCTTGTCGGAAAAAGTATTGTGGTAAATGCACTCCGCTCACTAAACCGCTTGTCGCGGTTTGCCCTCCGGGCCGTTCGCTTGAGTGCCTTTTCATTTTTCCTTGCCGGAAAAATGAAAAGGAAAGCGCTTCCTAAATCCTCCTCCAGGGTATTGAAAACGGTCCCTTAGGAGTTTATACTTTAATCAAAAGTAAGTCGAGTATCGATGATCCTCTTCGTAAAAAAGGGGAGGATTTTTTTTAAGCAGTTCATGAAAAGTTTATAAAAGTTTTTCCTACCATGGAGGGGGGAGAAATGATAAAGGGGTCAGTTTCCACGATTTTATTTTCTGCCGCGTTAACGGTAGCAATGTCTTCCTCACCCGCCTGGGCAATGAATAAAGTCCAGTCCGGAGACGCCAATATCACCCCTGAACAAAAGAAAGAAGCAGAGCTGGTAATTGCCAACTTGCCTGTGCCGACCCCTCCGCCGCCTATCAAGGAGTTCCAGTGCAACAGCTTAATAGTCAGATTCGCCGAGGGCACTGACCCCGCCGAGTTTCTTAATAAGAACGCCATCGAATTTGAGGATATAAAAGAGATCAAGATCACCCTGCCTGTATTTGACCCGGAGATACTCAAAGAGGTGATAAGAAAGATGAGGCCTATCGGCACCGCTCCGGTTAACCTTACTTCAGAGGAGCAGCCCGTGGCGCAGGCAGTCGAAGGCTTGAAACCTCTTGAAGATGAGCTTTTGGGAAAAGATTCAGATGGCTGGTACTGGTTCATGGATAAGAAATATAGGGAAACAAAGAAGGAGGTAAAGACCGAGGAGGCCGTGCTTTTATACCATAAGATAACCTTAATGGAAGGCCTGACCGCGGGGGATGCGATGGAGAAGCTGCGCGGTAATCCCGCGGTAGAATACATCCTGCCGGGGGCGTTAGCCGCCGGTAGTAATTAAGATTCCAAGCAAGGGTCAAGTTCAAAAGAGAAAGGGGGTGGATAAACAAGTTAATAACTGCAATATTGCCAAGTAAAGAGTTATTAAGGCAACATCAAAATGGAGGGGGTAGAATGAAGAAGGGATTAGGGATTTTGTTGGTAACGTTGGTCGTTGTTTTGTGTGCGTCAGCGGTGTATGCGGAGCAGATGATCGTGCTTGACCCGTTGGTGTCCCGCGAAGTCGTTGCGGGGCAGCAGCTGTTTATTTCCGTAGGCGCAACTTTTAAAAATCCAGGCAATTCAACGCAGCGCGTTATGTCGGTTACCGGGATCGAACCTTCGGATTTTCAGGTAACGGAGAGCAGCTGCAAGAGAATAGCCGGGGTGATTAGTGCCAGTCATCTACTGGTAGGCGATAATTATCTTACGGTCACAGTAAGTGATTATGAGAGCGGGCTTACCGCGCAGGGAACCTTCAAAGTGACAGTAATACCGGGCGGGGCTTGCAATAAGCCGATAATTTTCGATTCCATGGAGCAGATCAAGGTGCTTAACCTTCGCACTTGGTACAGCCTTGTTATAGGGGCTACTGATGCTGACCCTGAACAGATAATTCTGGATGTCACCGGTGCTGCTAGTAACCCATTAGGTTATGCCAGCTTTACCCAGACTACTAATGTTGCGGGAAGGGTGGGGGGCGTACTTAATTTGTACATGCAAAATCCGGGGCAGTTGAACGTTGTATTATCCGCGCGGGACAACAGGCCACCTTCGGGGACAAGGAACAATTCAGTCGCAAATCTGAAGTTTGTTGTGCAGTAATTGGATTAAAGTAATAAAGGGGACGGTTCTATTTCCATAGAACCGTCCCTTTATAAGGCCATAAAAAGGAGCAAGAGCTGGGTTCACTGTTTCAGATCAACAGCCCCGCTCTTGCGTGAGAGTGTGGATGTGCTTGCGCTCCTTTGTTTCCCACCTCTCATATAAAGTATACCCTATCCCCGCGCCGTTTACAAGCCGCGCGGGCTGTTTATTTTAGGATATAAGTTACCCTCGCGAAGTGGTATAATATAAATGAAGCCATAACTTACGGAGCGAATGTCACCTTTGCCTTATTGGAAAGGCAAAGTGTGCACTTGCCGTGCAAATGAGCGAACGTAAGTTATATGGCTGAATTTATGCAAGCGGCAAATTGCTTTGCAACCAGTCCATGAGGCAATTGCCGCGGGCAAACAATAAACTAAGTTTACGGAAGTAGTTAGCTATGAATTATAAATACCGTTGTAAGGACAGTTTGGGAGCGGATAAAGCCGGTTGGATCGAGGCTTTGGATGAATTGGATGCCGCGCATAAGTTGCAGGAGCAGGGATTAATCGTGATCTCTATTGAAAAGGCAAAGGAGGAGCAGCCCGTCGTGACAAAAAAATGCCCATATTGTGCGGAGGAGATAAAGTCAGACGCCATCAAATGCAGGTTTTGCGGGAGCATGTTAGATGAAAGCGCCCGGAAGGTCGAGTGGCATCTTAAGACCTCGACGTTAATCACTGCTTTTGTATGCGTAGGACCGCTGGCTTTGCCGCTTTTGTGGATCAACCCCCGCTTTAGCCGGAAAACCAAGATCATCGTGACTGCTATAGCCGTTATTTTAACTGTGTATGCAGGTTACCTTGTTATTAATTCTCTGAAGTCTTTAAAGGATTATTACGGGATAATTTTCCAGGGCATTTAGGTTGCTTGTTTAAAATTTTAAAAGGAGGGCAAGCCGTGAGAGGGTTATTTCTTTTTTTGCTGTGCGTGGGATTATGCGGGTGCGCCACGACCGCCAAATACGAGGCGAAATTGAACACCTGGGTCGGCGTAAGCGAGGATGCTTTAATCGCTTCTTGGGGGGTTCCGGATAAGACATACGCCACTTCAAGCGGCAAGAAGGCTGTCCAGTATGTCCATAAGGAAACGGTGCGTACCGGAGGTTACACATACACCACGCCCCAAACTACATATAGCTCCGGCACGATAGGGGATAAGTCTTATAATGGGACATCTACCCAATATGTAACAGCAATAGAACCGGTTCAGAAGTATAAGCTTTCCTGCAAGACAAGTTTCGTAATCGATAATAGCGGCAAAGTTGAAAGCTGGCACCATGAAGGAAACGACTGCGTTGCGGAATAGGGAGTAAACGATGATTGATATTATAGGGCAGGCGGTAAATCTGAAAGAGCTGATAGATTATCAGGGCGGCTCGGTGGTGAGTAAGGAGATAATCAAGAAGGAGAAGGGAAGCGTGACCCTATTTGCTTTTGATAAGGGGCAGGGCCTAAGCGAGCACACCGCTCCTTTTGACGCTCTGGTCTATATCTTTGACGGTAAAGCCGAAATAACCATCTCTGGAAAGCCGGTGTCAGTGCAGGCTGGGGAGATGGTGGTTATGCCGGCAGATAAGCCTCATTCCTTGAAGGCGGTTGAGCGTTTTAAGATGCTTTTGGTGATGGTGAGGGGATAAATTTAGCTGTTCTTTGTGGTTGACTTACCCTGTGTTTTAGGATAAAATACGTGACACGATAAAAGTGACGGAATGATCCGTCGAAGCCGCAAAAGACGCGGCTTCGACACAAATTCCATACATGAGATAGCGGGGAATTTAGGGGCCATTAGCTCAATTGGCAGAGCAGGACACTCTTAATGTCAAGGTCGTAGGTCCGACTCCTACATGGCCCATAAATCAAGGCTGAGGTTAAGGTTCAAGATATTCTTGACCTTAAGCCTCGGCCTTAATTATATGAAACCTAAAAACTACGAGACCCTAGAGCACACCGCCGATATCCGCATCCGGGTCAGGGCTAAGACCATCAAAGGGTTATTCAAGATAGCCGCTCTGGCCATGTTCGACATTATTGCCCGGGAAAAAAGTAAGAAATCCCCCTCTAAGATGATTAAAATAAAACAGAAGGCCCAGGACCAGAAGGAGCTTTTTGTCAATTGGCTCAACGAACTGCTCTCCATATCATACTCAAAAGAGCTCATATTTTCTAATTTCAAAATCGCCAAATTAGATGAAACGAATTTAGAGGCGATAGTGCAAGGTTGCGCTGCTTCCGATTATAAGATTGGCGCTGAAATCAAGGCCGCCACCTACTGTGACTTGAAACTTGAGAAAAATAAAGCGGGCTGGATAGGGGAGGTGATCTTCGATGTCTGAAGCTTGGCAGGGAAAGCTTGAGAAGATCGACGACTACCATTGGCGCATACCTAAGGAGTATAAGCCCGGGATGCGCGTGCCGGGCATCATCTATACCGACGAAAAGCTGCTCAAGGATATTTTGGTGGATAAAGCCATGGAGCAAGTTGCAAATGTGGCTTTTTTGCCCGGGATAGTCAAGGCTTCAATGGCCATGCCTGATATTCATTGGGGTTACGGCTTTTGTATCGGAGGGGTGGCTGCGACAGACATTGAAAATGGGGGAGTGATCTCTCCCGCGGGAGTCGGATACGATATTAATTGCGGCGTGAGGATGCTTAAGACCAGCCTTGATGTTGAAGAGGTTCAGGATAAGCTGAAGGATCTGGTCTATTGCCTGTTTAATGATGTGCCCTCTGGCGTGGGCTCAAAAGGCGATATCCGGGTCGGGCATAAGGAAGAGAAGGAGATCCTGGTTAAGGGCGCCAGGTGGGCGGTTGAGAACGGTTACGGCACGCATGACGACCTCGAGTGCACCGAGGAGAACGGCGCTATCCCCGGAGCGGATCCATCCGCGGTCTCTGATCGCGCCTACGAGCGCGGCAAGGCCCAGTCCGGGACCCTTGGCTCAGGCAATCATTTCTTAGAGATACAGGTTATCGACCAGCTTTACAACCGGGACGCCTGCGATGCGCTGGGGCTTAACCTGGGGCAGGTGACTATCATGATCCACTCCGGGTCGCGCGGTTTGGGGTATCAGGTCTGCGATGATTACACCCGCAGCATGGTGGCTTGCCTTTCTAAATATAATATAAACGTGCCTGACCGCCAGCTTGCCTGCGCTCCGGTCAATTCACCCGAGGGGAAAGCGTATCTGGGGGCTATGAAGTGCGCTGCCAACTATGCCTGGGCAAACCGCCAGTGCCTGATGTATCTTACCCGGCAGGTTTTTGAAAAGGTCTTTAATAAATCCTGGCAGAAGATGGGGATGTCTTTGATATACGATGTGGCCCACAATATCGCCAAGATCGAAAAGCATACTGTGGATGGCAAGGAGAAGACGCTTTGCGTGCACCGCAAGGGCGCCACGCGGGCTTTCGGGCCCGGGCATCCGGCAGTCCCGGAGAGGTATAAGAAAATCGGTCAACCGGTGATCATCCCTGGGGATATGGGGCGCAACTCGTATCTGTTGGTCGGCACGCAAGGTGCGATGGATGAGACCTTTGGCTCTACCTGCCATGGGGCGGGGAGGCTTAAATCCCGCACTGCCGCAGCGCGTTCCATAAATCCAGATGCGCTCTTGAAAGAATTGTCACTTAAGGGTATAATAGTCAAAGCTTCGGGCAGGGGAACGCTTGTTGAAGAGGCTCCGTCCGCCTACAAAGATGTTAATGAGGTAGTGGATGTGGTGCATAACGCGGGGATTTCCAAGCGCGTCTGCAGGATGAGGCCATTGGGAGTCATTAAGGGTTAAGGGGGTTTACATGCCAAAAAGAAGAGCGGGGCTCTGGGAGAGCATAGGCAGGAGTTTTGATCCCGGGTTTTACGCCAATATCGTAAATCAGGCTTTTGGCCGCAGCCTGGCGTATCTGTTGCTTTTATCAGCTATTACCTCTTTAGCATTTTCCCTTACTTTGACAGTCAACCTTTACAGGTCCACCGCAGGCGTTAAGAGCTGGGTGCGCGCGCATATTGATGAGATCTGGCCGCAGGGGGTTACAGAGATAAAGCTGGTTAATGGGGTGGTTTCTTCCGACGGGCCCCAGCCGTCCGTGCATAAATGGTCCAAGGATTTCTTCTTTATAATCGATACGACCGGAAAGACCAACTCGCTTGAAGGCTACGAACAGGGCCTGCTTCTTACGAAGAACAAGTTCGCGTTCAAGGTCAAAAAGCAGTATGGAGCGTCTGAGACAAAGGAAGGGGACCTTTCTAAGGCCCAAGATATGAGCATCGCCCGCGCAGATACCGCAAAGGAGGAGGTCGCGCGGGTCTCTATCGGGAAGAAGAATTTTGTCGTCGGTCCGGAGCTGATCCAGGCCTTTATGGGAATTTTAGGCGTCGTTACATTCATATTTTCGTTCTTTTTGTTCCTCATACTTAACTTCATTATAAAATTGATACATGCGGCTGTTTTTTCGGTCATCCCGCTTCTTATAAGCTCCATGGGGAAGGCGCCGCTTAAATACAATAGCATTATAAATGTCTCAATATACGCTCTGACCCCGGCTACGCTGATCTCTGTCTTGGTTTCTGTAGTTGCAAGACTGCGATTTGGCCTGCCGCCGCAATTGTATCTGGTAGTTTATATTATTTATGTCGCGCTCATACTCAAGAACATAAAGGAGCCTTCCGTTAACCATGCTTGACCTTAAATTTATCCGGGAACATATCGACACGGTCAGGGAATCCCTGAAAAGCCGCAACTCCAGGCTTGATATAGACAAGCTTGTGGCGCTTGATGAATCCCGGCGTAAGATCCTGCTTGAGCTTGAAGGTTTGCGCGCCGAGAAGAACAGGGCCAACGACGAGATCACCGCGCTCTTAAAGAGCAAGTTGGACGCCAAGCCCCGAATTTCCTCGATGAAGGAGGTCTCGTTTAAGGTCGATTCGCTTGAGAAAGAGCTTAAAGATATAGATGTAAACCTCGATGCGATGCTTCTGACTATCCCGAATATCCCGCATCCAACGGTCCCCCGCGGGGATCCGTCCGCCAATAAGATCGTCCGTTCGTGGGGAGAGGCGCCGAAGTTCGGTTTTACGCCCGTCACCCACATTGAGCTTGCCCAGAGCCTTGATATCATCGATTTCGGCCGGGCGACCAAGATCACCGGCTCAAACTTTATCCTTTATAAAGGCTGGGGCGCGAAACTAGAGAGGGCGCTTATTAATTTTATGCTCGACCTGCACACCAAAAAACACGGCTATACCGAGGTGTCCCCGCCGTTTCTGGTCAACCGCGCGTCAATGACCGGGACGGGGCAATTGCCCAAGCTCGAAGAGGATATGTATAAATTAAAGGATGACGACCTTTTCCTTATCCCGACTGCGGAGGTGCCTGTCACCAACATCTTCCGCAGCGAGGTTCTTGAAGAGGAGCAGCTTCCCATATATTACACCGCCTACTCTGCATGTTTCAGGAGGGAGGCCGGCTCTTACGGCAAGGACACAAAAGGGCTCGCTCGCGTGCATCAATTTGACAAGGTCGAGATGGTAAAGTTTGTTAAGCCGGAAGATTCCTATGATGAGCTGGAGAAGCTCCTTGGTAACGCCGAGGCGGTGCTGCAGGCTTTGGGGCTTCCGTATCGGGTGAATATGCTGGCTTCAGGCGATATAAGTTTTGCCGCCGCCAAATGCTATGACCTTGAGGCATATGCCGCCGGATGCGATAAGTGGCTTGAGGTATCAAGCTGCAGCAACTTTGAAGGCTTCCAGGCCCGCCGGGCGAATATCAGATTTAAACGCAAGGACACCAAGAAACTGGATTTTGTGCATACCTTAAACGGCTCAGGGATCGCCATGCCGCGCACAGTTATCGCAATTTTGGAGAACTATCAGCAAGATGACGGCTCGGTCGTCATCCCCGAGGCCTTGAGGCCCTATCTAGATGGCAAAGAAAGAATCCCCTAAAGTAAAAGAAACAAAATCAATTTGGAGCAGGGTGGGAGTGTCCGCTGTATCCCCTAAGGTCCTCGGGATCCTGGAGATCGCGCTGGGGGCAGCACTTCTGCCGTTTGTTTATGGAGTGACTGTAGCTTTCGGGCATGAGTTTTTCCTTATGCCTAAGGTTTCGCAGGCGGCTTTCGGCTCCGGAGTGGGGGTATTTTTGGCGGTTCATTTTTTCATCTGGGAGCCGGAGGCGGTTTATTTTTTCGGGCAGGAAATTATTTTCCGCATCTTCGGTTCTTTCAAGCACGTAGTCAATATCGCGCCGTACCTGTTGTCCATATACACAGTCGCGGTATTCTGTGTTTATAGGTTATTCGCTTTATTCAGGCCTTCAAGCGCTTTTCTCCAATGCGCGCTGTTTTTTCTGGGGATTGCAAGTGCCTTGCATCTTGTTTTCTCAACGCGTTCCCTGCGCTCCAAGGGTGACGATTTTCTGAAAGGGGATTATATCTTCGGCGTGGCAAGCATCTATATTATAAATTTAATGAGTCTGTCTTTATTTCTGGGGCTCATGCTTAAGGAGTTTTCTTTTATAAGTTTCTGCGTCGGCGCGTTTTTGCTCGGCAAAGGCGTATTCGCCGTGATATTCAGGCAGTTGTTTGTGCCGAGAGGGTAGCGATCGGATTGTTGCGTCGGATAAATTTCCCGAATTTACCTCAATAAATTTATCCGACGTAAATTCCCGACATGTGATAGCGGGGAATTTAGGAGAGTTGGCAGAGCGGTTGAATGCGGCGGTCTTGAAAACCGTTGAGGTGTTTACACCTCCGGAGGTTCGAATCCTCCACTCTCCGTAACTTTGCTGGCTTAAGCCAGCAAAGTTACGGCGTCGAAACAATGTGTTTCGACGCTAGCACCAAAATAAAGATAAGCAACTTATAGGAGGTTGGAATGCAAGAAATGCTTGATAAAGTCATTATTTATGTAGTGCCCTGCGTTTTAAAGATAGTCTTTGCGCTCCTTATATTCATCATCGGCAGGTGGGCTGCGCGGATCGCCTCTAATATCGCCGGTAAGGCTATGGAGAAATCCAAGCTTAACCAGACCCTTACGCTTTTCATGAAGAATATTATTTTCTACACGCTGCTTATGTTCGTCGCCATTGCGGCGTTGGATAAGCTCGGGATCCAGACCACTTCTTTTGCCATGTTGATCGGTGCTGCCGGTTTGGCGATAGGCTTTGCTCTTCAGGGTTCCCTTGCGAATTTCGCCTCCGGGGTGATGCTCATCCTTTTCCAGCCGTTTAATATAGGGGATAAGGTCGATGCGGGAGGGGCAAGCGGCATAGTCAAGGAAATTCAGATATTCAGCACGGTGATCGATGGCGATAACGTTAAGATAATCGTCCCGAATGCCAAGATCACTTCGGACAAGATAGTGATCCACAAGAAATAAGGGAGGCAAATATGGCACAGGCCCAGACACAGGAAATATTGCCGGAAAAATGGATGAAGGGCGTTGCGGTCACTGTGACTTGCCTTGCGGTCATGACCGCCATCGCGGCGTCGCGCGGGGCAGCCTGCGGAGCCAAGACCCAGCTACTTACAGCCATCGAATCAAGCAAGTGGGCGTATTACCAGGCTAAGAGCATTAAGCAGAATTTGGCTGAAGTGCAGAAGAACGCCTTTGAAGTGGAAGTCCTCGGCGTAACCGACCCTGCCCAGAAAGCTCTCTACAATGAGAAGCTTGCGGTTGTAACGCAGGAGATCAGCCGCTATGACTCCGAGAAGAATGCTATCAGGAAGGAAGCAGAGGAGACCGCGGCCGCCAATAAACTTGTGACAAAAAAAGGAAACTTTTTTTCTGGGGCAGTGGTCTTTTTCCAGATAGGCATCATGCTTGCCTCGGTAAGCGCGCTTTTAAAGAGGAAGCTCATGTGGGTCGCCGGCCTTATCTTCGGCTTGATCGCGGCAGTGCTTTTGAGCTATGGCCTGTTCCTTAAGCCGCTATTGTTCTAAAATAACGTTTTACTCACACCCGGAAAACCAGCGCCTCAATAAAGAGATGCTTTGCTTTTATTCTAAGCCCATAAGGGAGGTTCTATGCCAAAAAGAAATGATATCAAGAAAGTAATAATTATCGGTTCCGGCCCGATCATCATCGGCCAGGCTTGCGAGTTTGATTACTCCGGCACACAGGCCTGCAAGGCCCTTAAGAAAGCCGGCTACCAGGTGGTCCTCGTAAATTCAAATCCTGCGACCATCATGACTGACCCTGAGATGGCGGACAGGACTTATATCGAGCCGCTCACCGTCGAGAGCGTCGAGAAGATCATCGAGATCGAGCGGCCGGATGCGCTCTTGCCTAACTTAGGCGGACAGACCGGCCTTAACCTTGCCTCAAGCCTGCACAAAGCCGGCGTCCTTAAAAAATACAACGTTGAGGTCATCGGTGTCAAGATCGACGCCATCGAGCGCGGCGAGGACCGCGAGGTCTTTAAGGCCACGATGAAACAGCTCGGCATTCCCGTTCCTGCATCAGAGATCGCCCTTACTGTTGAGGATGCGGAGAAAATCGCCCAGAAGTTATCGTTTCCCGTAGTTGTCCGGCCCGCCTACACTATGGGCGGAACAGGCGGAGGAATTGTTTATAATCTTGATGAGCTGCGCGTTATAGCCCAGCGCGGATTGAATTTAAGCATCGTGCACCAGGTCTTGATCGAAGAGGCGGTCATCGGTTGGGAGGAGCTGGAGCTGGAGGTCGTGCGCGATGCGAAAAATCAGAAGATCACGGTATGTTTTATTGAAAATATCGACGCCATGGGCGTTCACACCGGCGACAGCTTCTGCGTCGCCCCCATGCTTACCGTTCCTCAGGAATTACAGAAGAGGATGCAGGATATGTCTTACAAGATCGTTGATGCTATCGGCGTAATCGGCGGGACCAACGTCCAGTTCGCCCACAATAAATTGGATGACCGCCTCGTGGTCATCGAGATCAATCCGCGCACCTCGCGTTCTTCAGCCCTGGCCTCAAAAGCTACGGGTTTTCCCATCGCCATGGTCTCAACAAAATTGGCAGCAGGATACAATCTCGATGAGATCCCTTACTGGAGGGACGGAACATTAGAAAAATACACCCCGAGCGGTGATTACGTGGTCATAAAGTTTGCCCGCTGGGCTTTTGAAAAGTTTCCGCAGGCCAAAGACGTGCTTGGAACTCAGATGAAAGCTGTCGGCGAGGTTATGAGTATCGGCAAGACCTTTAAGGAAGCATTTCTTAAGGCCATCCGCTCGCTTGAGACCGGAAGGTACGGACTGGGCTGGGCCAAGAATTTCAAGACCCTCGACCTGGAACAATTGAAAAACCGCTTAATCGCTCCGTCCAGCGAGCGCGTGTTCCTGATGTACGAGGCCCTGCGCAAGGGCGCAACTGTCTCCGAGCTTCACGAGATGACCCATATCGGCGAGTGGTTCATCAACGAGATGAAGGAGCTGGTTGATTTAGAGGAGAAGATGCTGGCTTGCGGCTGGAGCAGCCTGGCTGACGCCGATCTTATTAAGGCCAAGGAATGGGGTTTTTCGGATAAGTACCTTGCCCAGATCTTTAAGGTAAAGGAATCGGAGGTGCGTGTCCGGCGCTTGAAGCTCGGGAAGCGCTCCCGCTTTGAAGCGGTCCCGGTAAGCGGCGTGGAGAATGCCGCTTATTATTATTCCACATATTCACCCGGCAAAGACGAAGTCCCTGTGTCCAAGAATAGAAAAGTTATGATTTTGGGAGGCGGGCCCAACCGCATCGGGCAGGGCATCGAGTTCGATTATACCTGCGTGCACGCGGCATTCGCCCTGCGCGATGAAGGCGTTGAGTCGATCATGATAAATTGTAACCCTGAGACTGTCTCAACCGATTATGATACATCGAATAAGCTTTACTTCGAGCCTTTGACAGTCGAAGATGTTTTGACAATCTATGAAAAAGAAAAACCTGAAGGCGTGATCGTGCAGTTCGGCGGCCAGACGCCTTTGAATATCGCCCAGGAGTTAAAGGAGTGCGGGGTAAAGATCCTCGGGACTTCTCCTGAGAGCATAGCCTTTGCCGAGGACCGCGATCAATTCCGCAAGAAGATGATCGAGCTAAACATTCCTCAGCCACAGAGTCAGACTGTGCGCTCCCTTGAGGATGCGGTCATTGTAGCAAAAAAGATCGGATATCCCGTTATGGTCCGCCCGTCATTTGTTTTGGGCGGCCGCGGCATGAAGGTTATCTATGATGAACCCATGCTGCGCGAATACGCGGTTGACGCGATTCAGGTCAGCCCCGAGCATCCGATGCTCATTGACCGTTTCCTGGATAACGCGCTTGAGTGCGAGGTGGATGCGCTCTGCGACGGCAAGAAGGCTTTTACCGCCGCGATCATGGAGCATATCGAATACGCCGGGATACATTCCGGGGATTCCGCATGCGCTATCCCATCACGCACCATAAGCGCTGATAACCTTGCGACTATCCGGACATATACCGATAAGATCGCCGTAGCTTTGGGGGTCGTCGGGCTTATCAATATCCAATACGCGATTTATCAGGATAAAGTCTATATCTTAGAGGCCAACCCGCGCGCCTCGCGCACCGTGCCTATAGTTTCCAAGGTCATGGGGCTGTTGATCGCGCGCATCGCAACGCAGCTTATGCTGGGGAAGACTTTAAACGATTTCCCGGGGTTGATGGACGGCCCGCGCATCACTTGGGTCGGGGTTAAGGAGGCGGTATTCCCCTTTAATATGTTCCCTGAGGTCGATCCGGTGCTTGGCCCCGAGATGAAGGCGACAGGTGAGGTTATGGGGCTTGCCGATACCTTCGGCATCGCATTTTTCAAGTCGCAGGAGGCAGCGGGCACAAGGCTGCCGCTTAAAGGCAACGTCCTTATCACGGTCAACGATTCTGATAAAGAAGATGTCCTGGATGTCGCTAAGCGCCTCGCCAAGCGCGGATTTAGCCTTTGCGCCACTGAGAGCACAAGCAAGTTCCTTGCCGGACACGGTATCGCCAACGCGCTTATCAAAAAGCTTTACGAGGGCAGGCCAAATATAGCCGATGCCATTAAAAATAAGGAGATCCAGCTTATCATTAATACTCCTGCCGGCAGGATGAGCAAGCACGATGACAGCTATATCCGCATCGCCGCCATACAGCATAAGATCCCGTACATTACCACTATGGCCGCGGCCCGGGCAAGCGTTGAAGCGATCGAAGCGATGTCCGGAGGCAGTATAGTTCCTAAGGCGCTGCAGGATTATCATAAGGCAAGGCTTGGCGCAGCTAAGGTATCGGGCGCCAGGAAATAAAATTCCTTTTATCAATAGGGAGGGGGAGGCCATGAATAAAAAGGGCGTAAAGTGGCTTTATCAGGAGCTGCCAGAGTTGGTGGGTAAAGGAATTTTGAGCCAGGAAGCATCCCGTAAAATTAAAGAATATTACGGGGAAGTAAAGAGCGCAAGCAGTACTGCCGTTGCCCTTATAATCTGCGGGACCATAGGCGCTCTTTTGATAGGTTTAGGAATAATCCTGCTTTTGGCCCATAATTGGGAGCATCTTTCACGTTTAACAAGAGGCATCCTGTCTTTTGCGCCGCTGGTCATAGGGCAGGCCTTGGCATTATGGGTCCTGTTAAAAAGGCCAGGCTCCGGAGCTTTCAAAGAGGGTTCGGCGGCATTCTTATGCCTTATGGTCGGGGCTTCAATAGCCCTGGTCAGCCAGACATATAATATTCCCGGAGATACCGGGACTTTCGTCCTGACATGGATGTTGCTTATAGCGCCTTTGGTTTATCTTATGGAGGCGTCCCTCCCGGCGGCGGTCTACTTGGTCGGTATCACGGTCTGGGGAGGAAGTAATTTTGAGTATCCGCTTAAAGCAGTCCTGTTTTGGCCCCTAGCAGCCGTCGTCATTCCGCATTTCATATGGAGCCTGCGCCGGGAGATTTATGCTTTGCGCTCCGCGATCCTTTCTTTGGTCATGTTCGTATGTTTCTCCATAGCGGCGGTTTTCAGCCTGGGGAGAAGCTGGGCGAATTCCTGGATCATTATATTCCCCAGCCTATACGCTGTGTTGTATCTTGTCGGGCAATTGAAGATCGGAGGTTTCACTACTAATTGGCAGAGGCCTTTGCGCCTCCTGGGCTCGCTGGGGCTGTTTATTATCGCGTTCCAATTCACTTTTCTTTATGTCTGGGAATTTGATGCCGGTAATTACGCGCTGTCCGGCAGGAGCGTTTTGGATGTTAGGTCTCTGCCCGATAATATTATAACCCTGGCGATAATCGTGATTGCCATGCTTTTATTTTATGATAATGTCAAACGCAGGAACGTGATTGTTTCATTGTTTGGGGCGCTTCCTTTACTTGCCATATTCGCCTATCTTGCGGGCTCCGGTAGAGGTCAGGAATATCTGCCGAGGCTTATTTTTAATATATACTTGTTTGTTTTAAGCGTCAGCCAGATCATGGGCGGGATACGCAAGACGAGCCTACCTGCCCTCAACACGGGCATGCTGATGCTGGCGCTGCTTATCATCACAAGGTTCTTTGACAGTGATATTGGTTTCGTATTAAAAGGCTTGGTGTTCATAATCATAGGTATCGGGTTCTTAAGCGTCAATGTCGCGTTTGTCCGCCGCGGGGGAGGTGCAAGATGAATAGAAGGCTCATTATAGGGTTATTCCTATGCGTCGCTCTCGCGCAGGTCGGCGTTCCTTTATCGATGATACTGAGGCGGGAACTAGTTTTGACGCAGGGCGCTTATTTCAAGTTTGAAACGGCTCCGGTAGATCCGTATGACGCTTTCCGCGGCAGGTACGTCGCTTTAGCCATTAAAGAGGACAATGTCCCCGCGATAACGGACGCGCGTTTAAGCCAGGGCCAGCGCGTGTTCGCGTTAATAGGCCTCGATGGAAGGGGTTTTGCAAAGTTGACCTCCGCCGTGACGGCCAGGCCCCGCGGCAAAGATTATATACAGGCTAGGGTGCGGTATGTAAGCGAGGGTAAGCTATACCTCGATCTGCCTATAGACAGGTATTATATGGAGGAGGGTGCTGCCCCCATGGCGGAAACTGTTTACCGGGAGCATGTTTCCAGGGATAAACAGGATGCGTATGCCGCTGTGCGCGTCAAGGATGGTTTTCCCGTTATTGCCGGGCTTTATGTCGGAGGGCAGAAGATCGAAGATGCGGTCAGGCAGAAGGCGACTCCGCCAAAGGCTCTTTATAATAAGCAGCAAGCGCCGTAACCTTAAAAACCAAAGGCGTTTATTGATCTGATCGGATGAATATGCGATTCCTAAGACTCTACTGGATTCCCATCTCGCTCTTTGCCTTCGAAGTCTTCGCCGCAGGGCAGGGGGTTATTGCTGAGATAGTTATTCTTGTAATATTTCTTTGGTTCATCCCCAAGTTTCTCTTTAGCCTGTTTGTAAAGAATAAAGAAAAGGCCCGGAAGTACGCCCTCAAGGCTGCCGTTTATGCATTAGCATCTATTGCCATGATATCCGGGCTTTATTTTAATAACCAGCTGGCAAAGCGCCGGTCCGGGATCGTCATTTCGGCTTTAGAAGATTACAAAAATAAGAATGGCAGTTATCCGGACAAACTGAATCAGCTCGTGCCGGAGTTCCTGCCGCGCATCCCGCTTGCCAAGATAAACTTAATGGGCCGGTTTTATTATTTTGTCTACAATGGGCAGCATGAGCTGATGTATATGGCTATTCCTCCCTTCGGGAGGGCGTTTTATAATCTGGAAACCAAAAGCTGGAGCTGGTTGGACTAAGATGAAAAGCAAAGTTTATTTTATCAAAGTCAATGATACCGATACGCAGGATGAAATAAAAGATAAGTTGTCCCTGCTGCTTGCTAAAAGCAGGATCTTTGATATCTTGCGTAAGGATGAACGCGTGGCCATCAAGATGCACTTCGGCGAGGAGGGCAACATGGGCTTTGTCCGGCCCGAATACGTGCGTATCGCCTGCGATAAGATCATCGAAAAAGGGGCCCATCCGTTTTTAAGCGACACCAACACGCTTTACCGCGGCAGGAGGACCAATTCCGCCGATCACCTTAAGCTTGCCTACGAACACGGCTTCACCCAGGATATCTGTGGGGCAGAGGTGAACATCCCCGACGACTCCAAGAAAGAAAATATAGCTGAAGTCAAGGCCAACCGTGCCTTTATCAAAACGGCCAAAGTCGCCAAACTATTCCTTGATGCTGACGCCCTTATTGGTGTTGCGCATTTCAAGGGCCACATGATGACCGGCTTCGGAGGCGCTTTGAAGAATATCGGCATGGGCTGCGCCACACGCGAGGGAAAACTCAGTCAGCATTCGGATATTTCTCCGATCGTGCATGCGGCAAATTGCACCGCCTGCGGCGCATGCGTCGAGGCCTGCCCGGCCGATTGCTTTGCTATCGTTAATAATAAGGCCGTAATTGACAACGCAAAGTGCACCGGCTGCGCCACCTGCATTGCCGTTTGCAACTTTAACGCTATCGACGTGAACTGGGGGGCGGGAGGGGATACTATGCAGGAGAAGATGGCCGAGTACGCATACGCTGTGCTTAAAAGTAAGCGTAAAGCCGCCTTTATTAATTTTGCTACCAAGATCACCAAGGAGTGCGATTGCTTGGCTAAGGATGACCCGCGCATCGCTCCTGATGTCGGGATCCTGGCGTCCTTTGACCCCGTTGCCCTTGACAAGGCTTCTTATGGCCTGGCTGTAATTGCCGCGGGAAAGGACATTTTTAAAGAGAGCCATCCTTTGCGTGACGGGATGAAACAGCTCAAACACGCTGTCGAACTTGGGCTGGGGACATTGGAGTATGAGCTGATCGAGGTAGACTGATTTCGGGCTTGAAGCCAGACACCCCAGGGTTTATAATAACCTAACGAAGGAGCTAAATATGCGTAATTGTTGCAGTGCTACCAAAGCAATAATAGTTTTCGCAGTTGCAATCGCTTTATTAGGTTGTTCCGGCCCTAAGATCCCTGCGGAATGGGGCAAGAGGCTTGATTTTTTGGGTAGTGATTTGTTCTATACTCCGGCTGTCACCGAGGCAGAAGCCCGGGCGCTGGGCGATTATTTGGTTAAGAACGCTTTCTTCACCAAAGAGCGCAAAGGCACGGTCCAGTTGGATAAAAAGGACGGGGTTTATCAGTTCAGGATGGTCGCTGATGAGACCAAGATCAAGAATCCTGAATTTCTTAATCTTACCGGAAACTTCGCGGCTACGTTATCGTACGACCTTTTTAATAAACAAAAGTTAGAGATACATCTGTGTGATCAGAAGTTCAATACCCTGCAGGCGGTGGGGTTTGAGATAGGGGGAAGCAAGTAATAGGCCCGGATTATTAACGTCGGCTAATAGCTATATAAAAAATTATCGGTATTAGCCGACGTAAATCTCAGATAAGTGATAGAGGGAGATTTAGGAGAGTTGGCAGAGCGGTTGAATGCGGCGGTCTCGAAAACCGTTAGGTCGCAAGGCCTCGGAGGTTCAAATCCTCCACTCTCCGTAGTTTTCCTGGCTTAGGCCAGGAAAACTACGGCTCCAAAATAATGTATTTTGGAGCTAGCACCAAAATAAAACCTGGCTTAGGCCAGGAAAACTACGGCTCCAAAATAATGTATTTTGGAGCTAGCACCAAAATAAAACCTGGCTTAGGCCAGGAAAACTACGGCACCAAAATAAACCTGAACTAGCGATCGGGAACGTCTCCATAAACAGCAAGGAGGCTAAAAAAACTGAAATTGTTTTGACCATTGGCCGGTATTCCCGGAGTGATCCACGCCCTCTGGTTAGTCCTTACTGACAATAAATAAGTTTTTAACCAGGCAACACTTCCGCCTTGGGGTAAAAGCCCCAAGGCGGTTTTTTATATAGGGGACACTTTTCAGCACAGGTCGGGGACACTTTCCCGATTGGCTCGGTAAACGTCCCCGTTTTGTTTTCTGGGAACTTTTGGGTTTCTTTCGCTGTCTAAGATGTTGGAAGGGGAAAAGAACGTTAACAAGCAGCGAAAGGAGGGTCAAATGGAGAGGAATATTAATGTAAAGAGATCATTGGTAGTTATCGGGCTGTGCCTGGCGTTCGCTTTACCTGCAACGGATGCGTTTGCCCGGGGTAATGAGCGGGGCGGGCCGCGCCATGAAACCGTCAGGGTCGGCCGTTCAAGTTATCATTACCGCGACGGAAGGTTCTACAAGCCGAGCTGGTTCGGATTCGAGTTTTATATCGGCGCACCTCCCGCAGGGGCGGTAGTCACATTTTTGCCCGAGAGGCGCAGGACCGTAGTTGTGCGGGGGGCTACCTATTATTATTGCGATAATGTCTATTATTCAAGCTGCCCTTCGGGTTACGTAGTCGTTCCGGAGCCGGATTTGCAGACGGTTTATGAGCCCGCCCGTCAGACTGCCACGGTCAATGTCCCGAATTCAAACGGGAGTTTTACTCCTGTCATCCTTGTGAAGACTCCTAACGGCTACATCGGCCCACAGGGCGAGTATTACGCGGGCAACCCGAGCGTGGAACAATTGAAAGCTCTTTATGGAAAGTAGGCTGTGCTTGAATATAACCGCATTCGGGATATAATGAACTTATGCGAGATATTTCTAATGAAGTGTTGGAGCGGGTAAATCAAGGCGACATGGCGGCATTCGAAGAAGTTTACAGGGCGGCAAGCGGCTTTGTCTATAATGTAGCCTTGAGGATAACCCAGAGCGGCGCCGATGCCGAAGAGGTCACGCAGGATGTGTTCATGAAGGTATACCGCAGCCTAAAGAATTTTGGGTTCCGTTCGTCATTTAAGACCTGGGTTTACAGGATAACGGTTAATACCGCGATCAACCGTTACCGTCAATCCGCCAAGCATCAACGCGGCAGGGTGGATCATGAAGGCTTGATAGAATCGGTCCCTGCGCAGGGATCAAGCGCAGAGCAGGCGATCCGCAATGATAACGAGCAGCAGCTTGATAAATTGATCGGGGCGTTAAGTGAAGATCACCGGGCTTGCATAGTTTTACGTGAGATAGAAGGCTTAAGTTATGAGGAGATCGCCGCAAGCTTGAATATTCCGGTGAATACCGTGCGCTCCCGCCTGAAGCGGGCGCGCGAGGCGTTATTACAGGGTGCAGGGAAGGAGGCCGGTAGGCCATGAAAGGGTGCAAGAAGGCAAGAGAATTACTTACGACGGATTATTTAGACGGCTGCGCCTGCCAGGAGGATAAGCTTTACGTTGATAAGCATCTTGAGCAGTGCCGGGAGTGCGGCAGCTTAAGGGGCGCCCTGGAGGCCCAGCGCGCTACTTTTAAGAAGGCCGGGCGAAAGGATGTCCCTGAGCGCCTCTGGCAGAATATACGCGATGCCGTTATTGCCCAGCGGCCGGAGGAGCCTGTTGCCAGCCTCGGATTCCTTGAGCGGCTCAAGGGGTTGATCCCGGCTCCGCGTCCTGTATTTGCTTTATCCAGCGTATTTACTGTAGTAATACTTATCGTGGTAATGACTAATGCCTTTGTCAGGAATAAAGAGCTCGCCGGAAAGGCAAGTGCTGCAGAGGGGCTTGTGGGTTACAGCTTTACCTTAAACGGGGAGAATGACGACCTGCTCTTCGGCCTCGGGACGGATATGGAGGAGTATTTCTTATAGGGAACTTTTTCCAGGCAGGGATTGTCTAATATAGTGAAAGGAGGCACAAATGAAGAATACAAGATCGATGATTATCGCAGCGGCGCTGGTGTTGGTTGCTTCAGGAGCTGTATGGGCGCAGCAAGAGGGCGGGATGAAGCAGCGGGGGGGTGGCGGCAAGGATAAGATCATCAAGGAGCTTAATCTGACTGCCGAGCAAGAGAAGAAGTTTGAGGCAAACCGCAAAGCGCAGCAGGAGCAGATGACAGCCTTGCGCGAGGCGATCAAGGCCAAGCAGGCTCAGCTGCAGGGGGCGTTGAATAATCCGGCGGTGACCCGGGCGCAGGTCGAACCGGTCGCAAATGAGATAAAGGCCCTGCATGCAAAGATCGTGGATCACAGGCTTGACGGGATATTCGCGGTCAAAGAGATTTTGACCCCGGAGCAGTTCGCCAAAATGCAGCAGATGATGGGCGAACATAAAGATAAGAAAGAGGGGCGTTCCGGCGGCTGGCACAAGAGATGAGAAACTAGAAACTAGGGGGACGCTTCTGGGTTTTCTGGCGCGCGAAAAAGTATAAACTCAAGAAGCGTCCCCTTTTTGCTTGACAGCGTCAAACTTATGCAATATTATAATGCTAGTTATATGATACTACTATTATAATAGCATACGCGCTTAAAGAGCAAAGATGATAGGCAGGAATATCAGGAAATTCAGGGAGAAGGCGGGGTTTTCGCAGGACCGCCTGTCTAAACTTACGGATCTGTCGCTTAACACGGTTGTCAAGATAGAGTCGGGGAGAAACCCTAATCCCACGATCCAGACGCTGTCTAAGATAGCAAAGTGTTTTAAGGTAAAGGTGGATGACCTCATTACATGATGAATAAAGTTGGGATAGTTATTATAATAGGAATGTTTATCGGGGGATTTGCATCCGAGAACGCAAGGGCAGGGGAGGTTTTGACCTGGGCTGATTGCCTTAAGGAGTCCGCAAAGAATAACCCCGACCTTATCGCGGCAGGAGAGCAGGTCAAGCAGTCTGTGGCAAGCAAGAATGCGACAGGAAGCGCTTTATTCCCGCAGGTAAACTCAAGCGTATCCGCCGGAAAGTCGTCAACTAAGGATGCGGGCAGTGATAGCACGACGAGTGACAGCTACGGTTACGGTGTCTCCGCAAGCCAATTGATATTTGACGGAGGCAAGACCATGAATTCCTTGCGCTCCGCAAAAGAGGCCCTAAACGCTTCAAAGCAGAACTTTCGATTTACATCATCCACGGTAAGGTATAATTTAAGGTCCGCCTTTATTGATCTTTTGCGAATGCAGGAGATGATGCGTATCGCCAAGGAGATCTACGATATAAGAAGAGGCAACCTTGAGCTTATCAGCCTGCGTTATGCGTCGGGATTGGAGCATAAGGGGGCTTTGATGACCGCGGAGGCCGATGTGGAGAGCGCCCAATACGGGATCTCCCAGGTGGCCAGGCAGCTTCAGGTCGCCCAGCGCAGGCTTGCCAACGCCATGGGTCGCAAGGAGCTTTCGCCGATCGCCGCCTCCGGAGATTTTGGGGTGAAAGAGAATGCCAAAGATAAGCCTGACCTGGAAGGAATCGCCAAGAATCATCCTTCATTGAAACAGGCTGCCGCCCGGAAAAGCTCCGCGCGTTTTGGTTTGAATTCCGCATACGCAAATTTTGCTCCGACACTTTCTGCGGATACAGGGGTAGGCAAAAACGGTTCGGCCTGGACGCCCCGCGGCGGCCAGTGGAATTTCGGGCTGGGGGTATCCTTGCCCATATTTGAAGGCGGATTAAGGCTGGCGCAGGTAGCCGAGGCGGATGCGCTCTTGAAGCAGTATGAAGCGAATGAAATAAGCACCAAAGACAGCGTCCTCTTGACGCTGGAACAGGCCTGGGCCCTGCTGCAGGATGCCGTTGATTTTGCGCAGGTGCAGAAGAAATCCCTGGAGGCTAACGTTGAGCGCTCGCGGATCTCCCAGGCGCAGTATTCCATAGGCTTTATCTCATTTGATAACTGGACCATTATTGAGGATAATCTTGTAAGCGCGAAAAGGACTTTTTTGGATGCCGAGGCAGCTGCGCTTTACGCCGAGGCGGCCTGGATACAGGCGAAAGGAGAAACGTTAGAATATGAATAAGCTAAAATTATTTATTATACTCCTGGTCATTTTGGGCGTAGGCTCCGGCATTGTAATAAAATTAAAGTCAAAGAAGGAGAAGGGGGAGGTTACTAAAGAAATAGTTTTGGCTGCAGGCTTCATTCGCACCATCATCTCCACTACGGGCACGGTCCTGCCCAAGAACCGCCTTGAAATAAAGCCTCCGGTCAACGGTCGCATAGAAAGCATTTTGGTCAAGGAAGGGGAGAAGGTGAAGAAGGGGCAGACCCTGGCCTGGATGAGCTCGACGGAGAGGGCGGCGCTTTTGGATGCGGCGCAGGGGCAGGGAGAGGAGCAGCTTAAGTATTGGCAGGAGACTTATAAACCCATTCCTTTGTTGGCGCCTATTGATGCGGAGGTTATTGTGGCTACGGTCCAGCCCGGCCAGACCGTGACTTCCGCGGATGCGGTGGTGGTTTTGTCCGACCAGCTGATCGTGCGCGCGCAGGTGGATGAGACGGATATCGGCAAGGTAAAACTTGGACAGGATGCGGTAGTGAGCCTGGATGCGTATCCGGAGGCAAGTATCAAATCTGTCGTGGGGCATATATATTACGAATCCGAAACTGTCAATAACGTCACCATATATAAAGTCGATGTGATCCCGCAGGAGGCTTCGCCGTATTTCCGCTCAGGGATGAACGCGACCATTGATTTTATAATCCAGAGCAAAGATAATGTTTTGCTTATTCCGCTTGAAGCGGTGCAGAAGGATAAGGATGAGGTTTATTGTTTTGTAAAGCCCAAAAACGGCGGGGAGCCGGTTAAAACACAGCTTAAGCTGGGCATCTCCGACGATAAAAATTCGGAGGTGGCTTCCGGTGTCAGCCTGAGCGATACAGTAATTGTAAAGGCCAAGAAATACAGCCTGCCCAAAAGTTCAGCAGGTTCAAATCCGTTTATGCCGGGACGAAGATAATGATCGAATTAAAAGATATCCACAAGACCTATCTTATGGGCAAGGTGGAGGTAAAGGCCCTGCAGGGCGTCTCCTTAAAGATCGCGCCCGGGGAATTTCTGGCTATCATGGGGCCTTCCGGCTCGGGCAAATCCACGCTTATGCATATCCTGGGGCTTCTTGACCGCCCGGACATGGGAGATTATTCGCTGGGCAGCAGGGTCGTGAATAAGTTGACCGATGAGGAACTCTCCGCGGTGCGTAACCGCGTCGTCGGTTTTGTATTCCAGCAGTTCCATCTCCTGCCGAGGATGACCGCTTTGGAGAACGCGGAGCTTCCGCTTATCTATGCAGGCAAGCGCCATCTAAAAGAGCGCGCGCAAGCCAGGCTTGATGAGGTCGGCCTTACGGACAGAAAATCCCACCGGCCGAATGAGCTCTCCGGCGGGCAGCAGCAGCGCGTGGCTATCGCGCGTGCGCTGGTCAATGAGCCGCTTATCATCATGGCGGATGAGCCGACGGGAAACCTTGATTCAAAAAGCCAGGCCGAGATAATTTCGATTTTAAGAAATTTGAATGAAAAAGGAAAAACAGTCATAGTCGTCACGCACGAAAAGGATGTCGCCGAACACGCCGATCGCGTCATCCATATGCGCGACGGATTGATCATCTCCGATGAGCGGATAAATAAACAGCTAAAGCCTGCGGTAGAGAATGAGGCGGATAAGATAATTGATATCGTGCTTTCTAAGAGTGAAAGGGTCGCCCGCGAAACTAAATTTATTGATTACCTGCGCCAGGCAGCCGGGGCGATGTTCGGCCATAAGATGCGGTCTTTTTTGTCTATTCTTGGCATATTGATCGGCGTAGCCGCAGTCATCGCCATGCTTGCGGTAGGCCAGGGAGCGAAGGAATCCATCGAGAAACAGCTCGCTTCTTTGGGCTCCAATCTTCTTGTCATCCGGCCCGGCTCCTCAAGGATGCACGGGGTGGCTATGGAGGCCGGAGCGGTCACACGTTTCACTCTCGAGGATGCCGCCGTCATTTCTAAGCTGTCCGATCTGGTGAAAACCGTCAGCCCATCGGTCACAGGCAGGGGCCAGATGGTCTATGCGGATAAGAATTGGAACACGCAGGTCGAGGGCACCGGAGTTGATTATGCCCAGATGCGCGCCGCAGTGCCTCCGGTAGGAAGGTTCTTTACCGAGGCAGAAGTCAGGATGAGGGAAAAAGTTATTTTGCTCGGGCCTACGGTCGCCCGCGAGCTATTCGGAGATTCCGATCCGGTCGGGGAGACGATAAAGTTGAATCTCGTTAATTTTAAGGTCATAGGGGTCCTGCCTTCGAAGGGGGCGAATTCCTTCCATGACCAGGACGATACGGCCATTATCCCGGTCTCTACCGCGATGTTCCGGGTCTTCGGCAAGGAATATGTGGATACTATTTATGTGGAGGCAAAGGCCCCGGAGCTTGTCGATGCGGCGCAGGTGGCTGTAAAGGAGCTCATTATAAAACAGCACCGCGTTAACCCTAAGGACGCGGAGAATTCCTTCCAGATCCGCAATATGACCGAGATCAAGAGCACGCTTGAGGCGACCACTAAAACGATGTCGCTTTTATTGGGGGCGATCGCCGCGATTTCGCTTTTGGTCGGCGGCATAGGCATCATGAATATCATGCTTGTTTCAGTCTCCGAGCGCACCCGCGAGATCGGACTGCGCAAGGCCATCGGCGCCAATAACAAGGATATCATGGTCCAATTCGTAGTCGAAGCGATATTGATGTCCTTTATCGGCGGTTTGGCGGGGATAATCCTGGGTGCCGGGACCGCAGTCCTGATAACTTTATTTGCCGGATGGGCGGTAAGGATCTCGTTGTTTTCCGTCATCCTTGCTACGGTATTCTCGGTTATCGTCGGAGTGGTTTTCGGCATCTGGCCGGCGCGAAAAGCCGCCAAGCTTGATCCTATCGAGGCGCTAAGGTATGAGTAAAAAAAAGGAGGCGGAAAGGCCCATGCATAAAAAGCTTATATTGTTTTTCTTGTTTTGTTTTCTTACCCCCTCGATTGTTTGCTCTGCCGAGAAAAATATTATTGGGGATGCCAATAACCGTTTTGCCTTTGAACTTTACCGCGAATTTAAGGATGAGGGCGGGAATATATTCCTATCGCCGTACAGCGCGCTCTCGGCGCTGGCCATGGCCTGTGAAGGCGCCCGGGGCGATACTCTCAGGCAGATGGCTAGTGTGCTGCATTTGCCCCAGAACACCATTTTCCTGCGCGTTTCATTCCTTGAAACGCACAAGCGGTTAAATAAAAATGACGGCTCCTTTATACTGAGCACTGCTAACGCCCTCTGGGCAAATAAAGGGTATCCGTTCAACGAAAGCTATTTTGAGCTTGTGCGTGAATATTACGGCGGAAAGGCCGAAACCCTTGATTTTGAGAATGACGCCTCAGGCTCATGCCGCGCCATAAATTCATGGGTTGGGGATAATACGGCCGGAAAGATCAAAGATATCGTCTCTGAGGATTCCGTTGACAGCTCGACCCGGATGATCCTTACCAACGCGGTTTATTTTAAAGGAAAGTGGGCCAGGGAGTTTGATGAGGGTGAGACTAAAAAAATGGATTTTAAGGCAGGGGGCGGCAATAACGTAAGCGTTGATATGATGAGCCTTAGCGGACAGAAGTTCAATTATGCCGAGAAACCCGGCCTGCAGGTGCTGGAGCTTCCTTATAAGGGCGGCAGGCTTTCCATGTTTGTGTTCCTTCCAGCGGAGGGCGGTATGGCGTCTTTTGAGGGCTCGCTTGATGATCCTGAGTTTAGGCAAATAAAGGGAATGTTAAAGCGGGAAGAGGTGGCTGTCCTTGTCCCGAGGTTTAAGTTCCTTTCCAAATACTCTCTTGGCCCGGCGCTTACGGACCTCGGGATGCCCGATGCATTTTTGCTGAATAAAGCGGATTTCTCGGGGATGACAGGCAAAAAGGATTTATTTATACAAAGTGTGTTGCATCAGGCGTTCATCGAGGTCAACGAGGAGGGCACGGAAGCCGCCGCAGCTACTGCAGTGTCTTTTGCCATTACGGCCACCCAGGATGAAGGCCCTGTAACGTTTTACGCGGACCATCCGTTTGTCTTCCTGATCTATGATAACGAAACCGCAACCATACTGTTTTTGGGCAGGGTAAATGATCCGGGCCAGGGATGATGTATGCAGGATATTTTTCTTGCATATTGAACTTTGGTTCCCTATAATATTAGAAACATAACACACTCTCTATCGCCTTAAGGAGTTGAATGGCCAAATGCGTTTTGTGCGTAAAAAGGGGTATTTTTTTAGCTTTTGTATTTTGCCTATTTTCAGGATTTATCATTTCGCAGGCATCCGCTGAGATCCACGCCACTCAGGAAGCTACTGGAACCTATTATCACGTCGACGGCCAGACATCCCGCTCGTTCTACCCATCCAACCGTGCAACCTTCCTTTACGAAGGCTCAGTAGATTTCAAGGACCAGTATAAAGACAGCGAATTTAGCCTTTTCGGCAACATTAACTACCGCTCCACCAACGATAAATTGGTTGACAGGAAGGATAACAGCATCGAGAGGATGTACTTCGGGCTAAAAGGCGCGGCTCAGGAGTACCTTGCCGGCGATTTCTACTCCAACTTCTCCGAGTATTCATTAGGCAACGCTTTAAAAGGCGGTAGGATCGTGCTCGGGGATGATAAGTCGTTCCGCTTTACTATTTTAGGCGGTATTGACACCTCCAAGTGGGAGGACCTTTGGGAGAAGGGGCAGGAGGATTCCAATGCTAAGCGTTACGTAGGCGGCATGCGCCTGGAGAGTAAGTTTTTCGAAAATAAATTAAATCTCAATTTTAATTACGGCTACGCGCATGATGACGATTCTAGCATCCCTGTGACAGGCACGCCCACGAATGTTAATGTCTTCAGTTTTGATTCTAAATACAAGCTTAATGAATACCTTGGTTTCTATGGCGAGATCGCACAGAGCTTTACCGATGAGAATACGCGCCTTTCGACTGTCACGACCAAGGGCGATAAGGCGGGAAAATTCGGATTCGACCTGAACCTCAAGGATTATACCTTGAACACCCAGTACAGCCGGGTGGGCGCGCACTTCAATACTACCGGCGGCTTCTCCTCCAAGGACCTTGAGACCTGGAACTTAGACGGGATGTGGTTCCTGCCGGCAAAGGTAAAGTTCAAGCACTACCTGCGCATGGACAGCGATAACCTCGAGAAATTAAAATCCACGACTACAAGGCAGCTTAACCCCGGAGGGAAATTCGCCTTCACCCTGCCTTGGGATATCTCCGCGAACATGGGTGCGGATTTCCGCAAGCGTTTCTCTACTGATAAAGGGACCAATGAGAAGACCTTGACCTATACCACCAGCTTCGGCAAGGATTTCGGCATAGTTTACTCGACCTTAGGTTACAACAGGGTAGTCGTGTCCAACAAGATAAGCCCTGCCCAGGAGAGGACCAGCGATGTGTATTCCCTGGGCTTAGACGGCAGCTTCAAGATAAAGGAAGTAAAGTTGTCATGGAGCACCAGCGAAGATATCGAGCGCGTGGCCTATAAAGAGGCGCACAAGGCGGATTTTACCGCCTCCACCAGCCTCGGCCTTAAGGCGAACTTTCCCTCGACTTTGGCTTTGCAGGCCAAGACCAGCTACACCGACAGCGATTACTATCTGCATTCAACGGATAGCAAGAATAGGAAATATTATTTTTCTGTCTCCCGCAATATCATGCGCAGCCTCTTAAAGGATGACCTGGCTTTTGACGTTACTTACGAGCGTAACTGCTACCGCTATTACGGCGGGGACAATAATTACGCGGAGACGATCCTCAAAGGGAAATTAAACTATAAATTCTAGGAGAGTAAATGCTTAAAAGACTATTTGGCGTACTGCTGTTTGTCTTTTGTTTATCCGCATCCGGGCTTGCCCAGGACCTGAAGGTAAATAACAAAGAGGTAAGCCAAGGCCAGGAGGTTAATCTGTTTTATGATGATTTAGACGCCGGAAAGATCCCGTTCTCCAGAAACTCCGCTAAATTGAAGAAGGCGGAGGTTACCTTTGACAAGGGCAGGACCTGGGAGGAGATGGAGCTGGAAGGTTCGCAGTTCACTTATGCTTACAGGCCGCCGGCTGATGAGACCGTTATCCCTGAATTCCTTCTGACTGCCGAGGACGGCAGCATCAATACCGAGCGCCCCAATATCAGGATCAATTACAAAAGGCAGAAGCCCGACGATGCGGTCGAAGCTGTTTTAGAAAAGATGAAGGATTTCTATGAGCAGGAGTCCATAGACAGGTTCATAAATCTGTTCTCTTATTCTTACCCTGACCGGGTAAAGTTCCAGGAGGCGATCCAGAACGATTTTTATAATTACAAGAATATCCGCCTATTTTATAGGATCGACCGCCGGACCTTTGAGAGCGATTTTGAGGGCGCGATCTGGGATGTGTATTGGGAGCGCAATGGCGATAGCCGCACCGGCTCAAGCTTTAACGACTCCGCCAATATCACGATGAGGTTTGATAAGGAGGGGGGGGTATGGTTAATCTCCGGATTGAGGAACAATACTATATTCGGATCATCTTTATTATCCCAGCCGGAACTTGCGGTTTCCTCCGCAGATATCCTCTTTACCGATGGACTCGCAACTCAAGTTTATGTTGCCGCAACGGTGCATAATACCGGGAACACAGCCGCAAACAACGTCGTTGTCGCTTTCTATGGAAATGGCGCAGGATTCGGCGGGCCATGGACCCTGCAGGGGACAAAGACAATCAGCACTATTGGGGCAGGTTCGCAGGCGACTACCGCTACGATTCTTTTTACAGGCACCACGGGTTTTAACCATTATTACAAGATCGTGGTTGATCCTGATTCACAAATACCGGAAACTGATGAAACCAATAATTCCTCGACCGCAACTTATGTTTTTCCGTAAAGCCGTTATCCTGGCATGTTTTACTGTAGCCTGCTGTGTGTTTTTCGGCATGGCAGCTGCTCCTTCTCAAGCTAAGGCCAAAGAGCCGCCTGCTACGGCTGCGGATATCCGGGCTGAAAGTTTTGTTACGAGCATTGAAGAGATCTATGAGACCGGCCGCGACTACTATTTCATGTCGCTGGTTGACGCGGATTTCGAAGACCGCATTACCTTTAACACTAATCTTACGGATTACTATAATTCCCACAGCAACTTAAGCCTTTATTTTGTGGTTGATTCCGTTACCACCGATAAGGATAAGATAAACGTCCGGCTGCATTGGTTCAGGAAGGCTCTGGATAGCTCCGGCTCATTTTCCAAGGCGACAGGTTCTTCGCAGCTGGTGTTTAAGTCCAGAGGCAGTACTTTGAGCCTTTTGTATATCCGCGGGGATAACCCGTTTTTTTAATAAACAAAGCAAGAAAGGATGGGGTGAGTGTATGAAGATGCTCAAGTCAAACCTGACGTTGTCCATGGTCACTATGCTTGGCAGCGTTCTGGTAGTGATGGTGTTCGCCAATCTGAAACTTTCCACCGGCTGGTTGTTCGGTTTGGGGGTGGCAGGGCTTTTCATGATGGTGGCCATATATATCTTATTGCTGGAGATCATTTCACTTCTTAGAAATAAATAAAACAAGGGTAAAACAAGGGGACGGTTCTATTTTTTACTTCAAGAAGTATCCATAAAAAATAGAACCGTCCCCTTTATTATGTTGTTAGGGTATTTCCTTTATTTTTTGCCTTTTTCTGATATAATATTACAAAAGTCGTGGCTGGTGTATCTTTTGGCCGGGCTTTTTATCTTAAGGTTTATCTACCTGAAAGGGCTATAAATCATGGAAATAGAATATGATTGGAAGGGCATGGAGCCTGATGTCCTGACCAGGGGTTTTTTGAGGAAAGATTTCCTGCCGTTTCTGGAGCATCTTGTGGTGCGCGCCGATTCGACCGGCGACCATTTCTCCGTAGGGTTCATAGACCTGGACCACTTTAAGACTATGAATGATACCTATGGCCATGCGTTCGGCGATGAAGCCTTGAAATATTTCTCCAGCTCCCTGCGCCTTAGTTTCGGGATCAATCTCGATGATAAGGATGAGCAGCCCGCGGTTTTTGTCTTCCGCTACGGCGGAGACGAATTTGTAGTGGCCTTTCTGGGCACATCCGGCAAACAGGCGCTCGCGCTGCTTAACGGCGCCCTGCGCAATATGAGGGAGAGGAAATTCCTTTACAAGAACAAGCAGTTTTTAATGACCTTTAGCGCAGGGGTGGCGACTTACCCGAAGGATGCTAAAGACGTCACGACCTTGCTTGCCAGGGCTGACAAGGGGGTGTATTTTTCCAAGAAGCACGGCAGGGGCAGGGCGACGCTGTATTCCCAGATAGGCCTCTGGGTGTTTAAGAAGCTGATGTTCAAGCTGATACTGATAGCTGTATTATTGGGGGCGGGGTTTTACCTGTTTAAATTTCTGGTCGGTGCTTTAGATAAGATAAAATTTTAAGGAGGCTCGCTTTTTGAGGCATGGAACCCGCATATAACCAGATCGCTCTAGAGATAGATCAGCTTACCAGGTGTTTTTCCCGTAAGAGTTTTTTCCCTTTTCTGGAGCATCAACTTCTGAAGGCGGGGCTTAACAAGGGGTCAGTTTCCGTCGCTTTTATTGACCTTGATGGTTTCAAAGTTATGAACGATAATCGGGGACACGCCTTCGGAGATGAGGCCCTTAAATATTTTTCAAGTTCGCTGCGCCTGAGCCTCGAGGAGGATTTTTCCGATGCGGTGATAGAGGCCAAGAGGTATGTTTTCCGTTACGGCGGAGATGAGTTTGTCGTGGTTTTCCTGGATAAAACAGCCCACGAGGCCCAAAAGGTGATCATGGCATCCCTGCACCTTATGAAAAAGAGGTGCTTTCTTTATAAAGGGAGGGAATTTCAGATGACCTTCAGCGGCGGGGTGGCGACCTACCCTCAAGACGCCTCCGGGGCGGTCGAGCTTATTGAAAAAGCGGATAAGGCGCTGTATTTTATCAAGAAGCACGGCAAGGGAAGGGTCATGCAGTATTCTCATATGAAAGCGTACAATCTCAAATTATTTTTCGCGATGATAGCGGGTTTGGCGCTTGCCGGGCTGGTCTTTTTTGCCGCGTCAAACCTGAAGCAGGCCAGGAAGCTGTTTGATCTCTCGAAGGCTGCGATAACCGATAAGATAAAGCCGCGCTCTGCCGATCTTAAGAAGATATACCTTAAGAACGGAGGGGTAATAACCGGTATCATCGCAAAAGACTCCGAGCCAATGGAGATAAGGGTGGTCTTTGACAAGGGGGAGGGCACGATTGAGGTCAGTAGGTCGGAGGTGTTAAGAATCGTTTCGGCCGATAGCAGCGTTGAAAATATAGAGAGCGCAGCCCTGCCAGTTTATGAGGAGGAGCTGGCCAAGGTTTCTATGATCAAGCTTAAGTCCGGAGGCGAGGTGGAGGGGGTAATCATCAAGGACGCCGACCCTATGCAGGTCAAGGTGCTTTTGGATACCGGTGAGGCTGTGGTATTCATAAAGAAGGCGGATGTTGAGAGCATAGATGGGGAGAAGTTAAAGTAGGTTTAGGGACGGTTCTGGATTTGTTCGGAGACTTGTCCCTGATCCGTGCTGAGAAGTGTCCCTTTTGAGAAAATAGATTGTTGCGTCGGCTAATGGCTATATAAAGAATTATTGGTATTAGCCGACGTAAATTCCAGACACGTGATAACGGGGAATTTAATGCCCCGTTCGCCTGAACCAATAGAAGGCGAGCCGGGGCCAAATTCAGACTTGTAAACTAGGGAATTTGGAGAGGTGGCTGAGCGGTTGAAAGCGCGCGCTTGGAAAGCGCGTTACCCGCAAGGGTACCAGGGTTCGAATCCCTGCCTCTCCGCCAATTAGGATAGGGCGCTGTTATGAAGAGCCCCCTGTAGGGGGCTCCCGACGAAAAAACGAGGCGGCGCGCCTTTAAAATAAAGTTCGAACCAATCTTTTCCAGAATTTCTTTCTGGGATTCTAAATTTCCTTGTCTTACGGCGTATTCCGCTGTGTTTAATAGTGTTACGAGATCTTTGGCCGGTTCGAACCAGTCCGCGCTCCCGGCAGCAAAATCCCGCGCTGATTCCTGCAATTTCCTCTTTTCGTTAATAAAAGCTTCCTTCTTAGCCTGATATTCTTCAAGCGTCAAAGCGCCCTCCAGGTAAACGTCTATCAATTTACTGATCTTGTTGTCCATTCCCTTAATCTTAGCTTCCAGATTTTGCTGCTGGGAGGCTGAAGAGTGGAGGGAGGCGTTGCGGTCGCGCTCTAATTCCTCAATAATCCGCTTCGCCCATTCATCTGGCAAAGAAACTTTTTGAATGAACTTGGCTATTTGCGCGGCAAGCTGCTCTTCCCGGACATACTTTTGATTGCAGTTGGTAAGCCGCTTGGTGCAGCGGTAGTAAATATGGCCTTTCTGGAGCTCCGCGGTGATCATCCGGCCGCACTCGCCGCAGCGCATTAATCCCCTAAGAACAAATCTCTTTTGTCGCGGCTCCTTGTGCTTGCCGCGCAAACGCATTACCTCCTGGCACCTATCAAAAAGTTTCTTGGTGATGACCGGCTGATGAGTGCCTTCGTAGAGTTCGCCCTTGTAGCGGAATACGCCGTAATAAAGAGGGTTTTTGAGCATGGTCTGATATTGGCTTCTTGAAAGAGGCCTATTTAACCTACCAGTCATACCTAAAGAATTAATCTTAGCGTGTATTTCCTCAAAGCTGTATCGGCCGGAAGAGTAGAGCTCAAAAACCCTCTTTATGAAAGGAGCTTTGCCCTCATCGATTATGATAGTCCGGGTCTTGCGGTCGTTAATGTAGCCAATCGGTGCCCACTGCGGCCAGATGCCTTTGGAGAGCTTCAGCCTTATCCCGCGCCTGATATTTTCGGAAAGCGCGTCTATGTAGTATTTACTCTGGCCAAAGGCAATAGAGAGCATAAACTTGCCTTGGGCGCTGTCATCGAAGCGAAATGTTGGGAAGCGCAAGTCCCGGATGATGCGCTGGTCAACCAGGTAGATGATCTTGCCGCCGTCAACGCTATTTCGAGCCAGCCTATCAGGATGCCAGGCGAGGATACCGTCCGCAAGCCCGCGCTCGATTTCAGCTAATACCCCGTTAAAAAGCGGCCTACCGGGCTTCTTGGCGGTCTTAGCCTCCACAACTTCCTTATAAACAGAAAGTTTCTCTCTTTGCGCGTATTCCCGAAGCTCTTTTAGCTGAGCCTCAATAGAGAGGACCTGTCTGTCCTCGTCATCCGTGGACTTGCGGGCGTAGATAAAATACCTCATAGGGCAAAGCTCCTTTCATTGGGAAGGAAATTTAGAATCAGCCCCGACGTTACGTCGGGGCAAAAGATTGGTGAAGAACTTTATTTTAAAGGCGCGCCGCCTCGTTTTTTCGTCGGGAGCCCCCTACAGGGGGCTCTTCATAACAGCGCCCTATCCTAATTGGCGGTGCGTATATCGTCATGTTCGAACGATCTTTAACGCACCACAATTGTGATCAATGTTATCAATAGGCCCCGCGCCCTTGGGGGCGCTTCCGTATCTCCCGGGCCCCGTTCGCCTCGCTGTCG
>Ga0315278_10000354_pt1 | contig 40663 bp, 40 predicted proteins | sample YL17G06_0_MG_FD_203880 | JGI IMG/M metagenome (GOLD analysis project Ga0315278, IMG submission 203880) | Sediment microbial communities from Yellowstone Lake, YNP, Wyoming, USA - YL17G06_0 | ecosystem: Environmental > Aquatic > Freshwater > Lake > Sediment | place: USA: Wyoming | collected... | reverse complement strand
GTTTTAGAAAGTTCAAAGTCAATATTTTCCAATCCCCAAATCTTAGTAGGATTTAGGTATGTATTGTAAAACATCGTTCTAACTTGGTAATAGATTGACCTTTTATACGTCCCATCCACATTTTGTGGGTCGGTGTTAGGATAAAATGGTCCTGTGACATACAATCCATCTTCTACTGTAGCCAAATCCGTTCCCTGTTGTTCAAGAGCAATATTACATAAACTGTTTTCTATAGGAAGTTCACTACCATCACCATAATCAATAAATTGTAAAGCAACAGCATATTCATCCGGGTCAGCATCTTCGGTAAGTAATACGTTGCTATTATCTGTATTATTCAACGCCCAGTTCTTTGTAGCCACAAAAGGCGTCAACTGAACTTGATATTTTTTAAGTGCTTTAATCATATTACACCAAATTATACTCCAACCAAGTCTTCAAAGATTCTGTAAAATATTGTGGTGCAAATGGAGAATATCTACACGTTGATGCTGAAGGCGTCATGGATGCAGAATCCCAATATGAAGGACCACAACTCTGTGTTGTATTCCAATAATCCGGGTCATTATCCCAAAATACTGGAGTAGCGTAAATACTGGCAGTATTGGAATAAGAAGACGTGCCCAAGAGATTTACAGCATACATTCTATACCAATATGTTCCACTGTAAGAAATGGCTGTATCTAACCAAAGATTTGTAAAACCAGAAAAAGATTGAGAAGTGGTATAATTTATACCATTAATTGACCGTTCAACAACATATTGTGTTACAGGCCAACCGTTTATGTTCCAAGTTACTAATACAGACGGACTACACAAGTTATATGTAGCAGTCAATACAGGCATATCAGGCGGACTTATGGTATTGTAAACGTCACATGCACCATTACTACCAGAAAGATATTCATTTAAGTATTTGCCTACTTCTTGTTGTCGGGAGAACAAATTGGATTCAGCAAATAAATTACAATGTCCATCATCAACTATGAGATAATCATTATCCGTTGTGGTATCTAAAAGTTTAACTGTGTTTGGGAGAACCTTTTCTCCAAATATTCCTTGGGGAATCATAAACATTTTGAATTTGTCTGTTACAAATTTTAGTGTTTTAGATTTTTCAAAGTCAATATTTTCCAACCCCCACATTTTAGTTGGGTCTTGATAATTGTTATAGAACATCTGAACTATCTGCGCATACACCATTCGTTCGTATGTTCCATCTTGATTTTGTGGGTCGGTGTCGGGATAGAAGAGTCCCGGAACTTTTAATCCGATTCTGAATTTTAATTTATCCAGACTTTGTTGTTCTAGTCCTATATTACAATTACTTGCAGTAATGGGTGTGTACACACCATATTGGAGATACTCTAAAGCTACAGGCGGACCATCACTACCACTGTGTTCCATGAGGATTAAATCCCCATTTGTTACATTTGATAGTTCCCAATTTTTTGTAACAACGAACGGTGTAGTTTGCGTATCATTTTTATGTAGTGACTTGAGCATTTCATTCTATTAGAAATCTAGTCGGACCTTAATGAGCAATTCGCTGTCAAATGTTTTCACGGCAGGTCTGCTAAGTTTAGCTACAGCAACTAATTCGTTGTTATCATTATACAGACCAACTGTTGTTACGTAAGTCGTAGGATTCGTAATAAAATCTTGATTGTAAATAGTTCCTCTTGCGTGAATTCCATCAGTACCATCATACACGTAGGTAGGATTGTTAGAATAATTGAAATCACGATTCTTAACTCTTACAAAGTAATGTCTTGCTGGAACATATTCAGTCTTACGGATTTTCAACGTATTATTTGCGTTCTGAATGGCCCAGAAGAATACTTTATGATTGACTGTAGATGGAATTAATGCCGATTGACCGGCGATGGCGATGCCTTGAATACTCTGAGTAGTATAACCAGCGATACATCTACTTCCGGCACCTGCTGGAGCTGCCGGCCCAAGTGTTCCTGAAAGAGCACTTAATCCTACCAATTGGTCAATAACTTGAGCATTGAACACAATTACACCATCATTAGGATAAAGTAATCCAATACCTTGATATGGCGGTAGGGTGGTCGTGGCATCGTTAATAGAACCGGAAATTAGGTTATAGACAGATGAAGCCTGAGAAAGGAATGGTGAATCATCACGTAATGTAATAGAACCATTAGAACCCGTCAATGTAATTTCATACAAGCCTTCGTCAATCTTATCTTTCATCTTATAGGATGAAACATTCATAACAAAAATGTCGTCGGCGGCAATACCTTGTGGATTACTAGAACTTCCTGATTTGAATTGGAATTTTCCAGACAAGTCGGTACTACCAATCAACATGTTTTGATATTGTGTATAAACTGCTTTAGCAGCGAAAGCTTTGATACTTGCTGTGTCCAAATTAAATGAACCACTTCCTAATTCTCCATAGTAATTGCCGTAAGCAATGGAAAAATATGGGTCGTTATTAGCGTGGGTCGTAGAATCAGGAAATACATCAAGATAATACATCGTTCTACGAATGTCATAAATTGATGCTCCGTAGGATGGCGAAGGCGTGGCCGCTGATTGAGTCAATTCAAAGAAGTTATCGGTGAACAAACTCGCACTCCAATACGTTTCACCGTTTGGCCAAAATCCACTAGCTACTGCGGCTGTTCTTCCGGCAACTATGTCTGTGGGGTCGAATAAATTGAATATCATATGTTATACCTTATTAGGTTGTAGTAGGCACAGTCACCGTTACTTCAATACTTAAACTACCACCCGATTCATTACCAATTATGGTTAGTGTTGTGGAAGTAGTTTTACCAAGACTGCTGTTTGGAAGAAAACGAAACTTTTGACCTACAACAACCTGTGCGCTTGTCGTGTTAATGTCACCTGCAAATGTAGGAATTGTACTAGAAACTGAATTGATTGAATTCGACTGTTCAATAATCAAAACACCGACGTTTTTGTTTCCAAGAATAGCAGTGTAACCAAGGGTTAGATTATATGCTGGGTTGGTCGAAGGAGAGATAATGATATCACCAGTGTAATCTCTTGGAACTGAAATCTTGTCTTGAGCAATACTAATGACAGGAATTGAAGTTACGCCTTGGTTCAAACTTACCAATTTGTATTTCATTACCTGCGTTTCATCAGAAACCGGTTCAAAGACGGGCGTATTTCTGATAGCAATATCATAAAATGCACTACCGTTTGGGTGGTTTGGTTGGTAAAGCGTATAGTCAATTTCGTCGTCTGCCAAAGCAAAGGACGTAATGTTCAGATTTCCATCCTGTGCCAAAAGTTCACGACCCTTTTTGGTAAGAATAGCATCTACTGTAATTGTTTGATTGTCGATGTATGCCATATTTTATCTCTCTTCCTGTATAAGTATCCCACTAAAACGGTTTTTTCTTATCTTTTAACTTATTAACTTATTATTTTTGTACCTTTTTTGATTATTCTGGACAATGAACTGAAACAAATCCAGAAGAACTACCATCACATGACGTTATTGTTAACGTTGCTGAGGTTGGTGTTGCCGTTGACTTATAAAAAGTCGCTGAACCCTTGTGTTTGACGCACTTGGTGTCTATAACATCTTGTCCATTCCAATTTAATACAAATCTATCTTTTGCGCCTCTAGCATCCCATGCTAGTTTTACTGTTCCGGTTTTGCTTCCAAGCTTCAAATTGAAAACCTTCTTTGTTTTCTTATTTGGATTGGTATATTTTTGTCCTAATAATGGAACACAAGTTACATTTGTTATTGGCGGCGTTCCACCAACTCCGACAGGAATAGTTCCACCAACATTTACGTTTACTGGATTTGGTGTTATTGTACCAGCCGTAGATGATGGAATATTTTGAATAACGTTACTTGAATTGACAACATTCATGTTACTGGTATTAAATTGAGTTACTGGATAAGTTCCATCATTAATACCATTTATATCAACCGTTGTACTGGTCGTATTTTTACCTTTAACAAAAATTTGGTGGGTATATGTCCCATATTTTGATTTTGAAAATTGTTGTAGTTTATGTGTATAGTGATTCCTTGGATATCCAGAAACCATTTCAAAATACTGAGAAACAGGACTAATATTCAAATCAAATAAGGTCTTAGCAACAGGAGTAAACGCGTTTGCAGATGCACTGATGTTACTCACGGTTTGGTCCGGAGTTCCAAGGAACGTATTTGCTTTGTGAAGATATGAGTTTATTCCACTATTGTATGTGTAAGATAGACTTGAAGAGTCATACACAAATAGGGATACTAAATCAGTAAAATATATGAGATTCCTCATATATCTTTCATCAAATATTACATATTTGTAAAGATAAATTGATGCAGAATCATAAGCATCCGTATTAGGGTCTGCGTGAAGTATGGACCCTGTGAAATATCCATTGATATCAACACTACCACTGTAAAAATATGAACCGTTTTGATTGAAGTTGAATTTAAACGTTGGGTTGTTGTTCAAATTAGTAGAACGAACATATTCTCCTGTCTTGGCATAGTAATAATATCTATCCCATACTTTCATCATGTAGTAAAGGATTGGATGATTGCCTTGATTTGAACCTGAAAAGAAACTTCTAGCATAATCTACGCCGTGGTCCGGTCCAATCACGAACCTATTGACTGGGTTGTTACCATTCTGAGACGTAACCGACCCATTGATTGGAACGGTATATGAGGCAGGCAATGGTCCTGTAGAAGACGTTTCCCAATTTCTAGGAAGGGTAAAGTCAGGATAAAAATCATGTTGAACCGTATCCATATAATCAGGAATGTATCCTCCCTCCAAATTATTCGGTCTTGAACGAACAGGCTCAGTCAAGTATGTCATGTCCAACAATGCATCATAATTTGCAGGCAACGAAAGCGTCATTCTCTCCTGTGCGGTGGCTGACCCACTACTTACCAAATTCCAATCAGTATTGAAATTGGCTGATATCAAGCTCATATCAAATTCATAGATGTTATTGACAACGCCCGGATACTGATATGAAATTTGAACACTTGACGTTAATGGTTTGTTAGGATATTTTGGTCTTTCAAGGATGGTAGGTTCGATTATGACACCCGTATAAACATTTGCTCTCGCAGGCAAAACGTTTCTAATCGCTTTAAAGATTGATTTATCAAAGTAAAATTTGTAAACTGTCAACATTTCGTTAAAGTATGTTCTCTTTTCACCTTGAGAATTATACTCATCGTTCTTGTTTATCAAATCATAGTATTTATCGCTGTAAAGGTTGGCAGGGTCACCAATCAATTCCATAATACCACTTCTACCAACATATCTTAAAATGTCTTTGTTCTTGGAATCCTGTGGGTCAATGAAGAACCCAAGTTGATTTGATTCTCCTGAAACTGTAAGGTCAGGTTCACTTGTTGACCTATTGAAAGAATCAAATCTAGCATCCACTTCGTAATTTACCTTACGAATTTTTCTGTTCTTATATTTGTTAGGCCCATACTTGGATGCGTCAATATCTTGCTGATACGTCAATTCTTTGAAATGATATGGGTATGATGATTGAGAAACCCACGAACATGTAGGATATCCCTCCCAAGAAGCAGAAAAGGCACTTCCGATTGCCGGTGGAAAGTTATAAGCAAAAATGTTTATAGAACCTGTTGGGTAATAGGTCTGCCAACGTTGTTCAATAATGGCTAGCGACGCAGAATACAAGGCCGGGTCAACGGCTGTCAACGTAGTATCGGTGTAATAATTTGGAATTGTGTAATAATCCGAAGCATTAGTAATCCATACAGGATAACCGCCTGCATACATGGTCTGTGGATATTGCCAACTTAGTTGAACCCATAGATTTTGATAAGGAATTGAACCACTAGAACCATAAGAATTTAAATCGTTGACATGTTCTTGAAAATCATTATCATTTATTGGAATATCCCAAATGGATAATTTATCCAAAGTTCCTTTGAACGTTCCGTTTGTCATTCTGAATTTTCCGAATTGAGAAAATACAGAATTATCAGACTCATAGAATATTGCACTAGATGTAGAATAGAAAATCTGTCTTCCATTTTCATTTCTCTGAACCGTCAAATCGTAATTCAACGGAACAACGTCCGGGTCTATACTTGATTCAAAGAAATTATCAGGCTCATTTCTTCTCAACATTACACTGAAAATTTCACCGTTAAAAATAGGTAATACACTACTTGATATAGCTATTCCACTTGAGCCTGACCCCATTTGAAATATCACTCTGCCTGTCAAATCTCCCGGAACTCTGTAAAATCCTACAGTCCAATTGGAATTAATTGAACTTGTGTATGGTGCAGGAAAACTTGTAAATAGTGGAAAATACGCATATTCTGGATAAGTTGTTGCGTATGGGTCTGCATCAATTGAAAACTTAAATTCTACCGTTCTTGTTGAGTATGGCAACGGACCTTCAACATAATCGCCTATACCTGAGAACTTAAGCATATAGGTTTTTTCATCCAACCTATATGTTGGTGCTGGGTCATTAGCATAATCTGTACCACCGTATTCTCTTATTGTAATCAATGATGATGGCAAACCATAACATGACATTAGAAAGTTTACACACTCTTCTGTTCCTTTGGTCTTATAAATGCCCGGCAAATTTACAAGAATACGATTCCATATGGTTTGAAGTCTTTGTTCACCTGACAAGGCATCAAAAGACGCCGAATTCATGCTGTTTAGATATACCTCATTGATATCCAATGGGCCTATGATATCATCAACACTCCAACCAAAAGAATACAACATTTCTTTTAGTGTATTCGTTGGGATACTAGATGTGAGTTCGTTCTTTACTTGCCTTTCGATTGGCATTGCAGCAATGTATGTGTAGATGTTATCAAAATGATGACCCACCATGTTAAGGAAAGTCAAATACTCATCGTAGTTTGAATTGGTTGCAATGAATTGAGGAACGTTCGATAATAGACTGTCTCTATTACTTAAATCATAATCATTAGCAGACGTATCTTGGTCTTCTACATAACTCGAACTATAAAACGACCCTGATGATATAACATATGTGTATTTTCCACCAGAGAACAGAGAGGATTCATAACCATCAAATGAGTCTATAATCTCTGTAGTTTGTGATTGTAAGTTTGCCTTTTCTGTAAAATAATACGGATATGGTGCTGAGGCAGACAATGAAAGATTATATCTTCTATCCAATTCTACCATTGATGCACTTAAAGATGTCCAACTAACCATCTTGTTCTTGAAAATGTTAAGTCGGTTCGTGGCAGATGAAAATACTATGAAATTAGAAAAGTCGGAATAATCGGTATTCAGTTCGGCAATATTTTTGTTGACTCTGATATCATTTGTCATGACCGACGAATTATCAAGGTCTTCCGATGAATACAAAGTGTTTGTACTATCAGTATTGATGAAATGTTGTGGAGAACCAAAATTTGCCTGTGAAATTTTTATCGTTTTGTATTTCACCGGATTTCTAAGAATCGAAGTGAATACATAAGGAGGCATACCAAAGTTTGAAACCCAACAAGTATCCTTTTCAGAAATATCCGAAGGAAGTTCTTCTGACAACTTTACTATAAGAGTAATAGGGTCTTTTGGTGACACTCTTTCATCAAGATATCCATTGTTTAATATCGAAAAGTATCTATTATTTCCAAAGTTTAATACGTTTTTTAGGTATCCAAAATATTTGTCTTGATAACTTAGTTGTAATGGTTTGATGTTATTGTCGTAAAAATAAGTTACGAAAAAATCATAACAAAACTGCCGTGCATCTTGATATCCTTGTTCTTGTGCATTTGAAAATGGACCAAATCTTTCATCTAATCTTAGATTTACAAAGTCAACATATTTCTGTGAGATTCCATCAAAATCAGCAATAAGGTCGTAACTTTGCAACAAGAAATTGTTATAGTATGTCTTGATACCTTGAATTCTTGTTATAACAGCCGGTTGAACGCCGCTTGTAACAGCCGTAGGAGCAATGGATGTGTATTTTATTAAATCTTCATACAAATTTCTCAAAAATGTTACAACCGAACCATCATCAGGAAGGAAGAACATAAATTTAAGAAAACTTATGCCTGTCTGATATTGAGGTTGGTCGCTCATTACCCTATAAATTTTATCATAAGGTAAGTCCTTGATTATTGACAAAAGAATAGGCGCTACATCTCTAATTGGAAATTTCTTTATACAAAATGAATCATATTGAACGTCAGATTCTCCTGATGGTATGAGTTTTATTTCTGTTCTTGATGGAGAAATTTCTTTGATTGTAAGAGTTGATGTTGGGCTGCCTGCCATTTCTCTTACGAAATTATAGGAAATTAATTGGCTTCCCTCTGTTACATTTATCGCATTTAAATCTTCTGTTGGTTTAAGAAGAATTTCATTATTTTTGTAAATTGTGAATGGTTTTACAAGTTCATTATACGTGTAACTGTGAGGGACATTCAAATTGTCCAAATATGTTAGTGCGACGGTTTGAAATTTATCATCGGTGTATAATGTACCCCAACTTTGAAGTGTATTGTCGTTTGTAGAATATGAAGCAACTTCTATTACATCATTCTGCGAAACTCCAAACCACACATCCGAACTTTGAGAAACATAAAATAACCCCGTATCCTTTACACTCAATAATGAGCCGGATTTTACACTACCTGTGAATTCACCTAAAACTGTATATGGTAATGACATATTTTATTGTGTTGGAGGATTTTGTTCTTCTAATGACAACGGAAGATATGGATATGAAGATTGAAAATCTCCATCTACAGAACCCTGTCCAAGTTGTGTTCTTAGGTTAATGATAGTATTCTTAATAGATTGTATGTCCGCCGAACCACTGTCTTTGGTACTATCGGAAACTAGAGAATCCAATTGATTTTGTAGTTGAACATTTTGATAAATGATAGCATTAATCTCATCAATTGCTTCTTGTGGAAATACAGTCGCTGATGATGCTGTAGGCGGAGCCGGAATAAATTCTGTGAATGTAGGATTATAAAATAAGGATATTTTATCATTATTATACACCAATCTTGATATAGGAAGGCTAAAGTAAACCTCTTGGAATACCGCAGACATTGGGTTTAAAATTTCGTTACCCACTTCATCAAATTTGTAATTGTAGATACCGTAATTTGTAAAATTTGCTATTTGTTTGGTGAATTCCATTGTCTTATCTCACAATCTTAAATATGTTACCTTTATCAAAGGTATATATGGACCCACTAGCTTCAACTCTGATTAAAAGTCTAAAATACCTTTCTTGTGGATAAGCTGTGGTGTCCAAGTAGAAATAATTTCCGTTTGAATCACAACTTATCTGGGTATAATTATCGAAATCAAGTATAATTTGCTCGGTTTCGTTATCTTTAATCGAATAGTATGACGATGATGGTAAATATTGTGGAGTAAGGAATTGTGTAAATTGCGTTTGGCGATTAAAGTTCTTGAGTGGGAACTGTTGACGACCAAAGACGTTTATTCTAATTATATCACCCGCGTTCACGGAATCTGGAACGTTTTGAACAACGGCTACGAATGGGGAATTTACATTCACAGGAGACAGACTAGATGATGTTAGGTTGATACTACTTGTGTAAAGTAATGGAGCATTCAATATACTTCCACTAAATGGAGCATGAATGTGGATACCAACAAGTGGGCCGCCGGTAAATACACCATCAAAAATACCATAATCAGAACCAAAATCACTACCCGTTGAGAAATTGGTTATTGAACCAAATGCTGGACCATTGACATATGAACCAGTAAATAATACGTTCATGGCAACTGGCCATAGTGGTAGGAATGGGTAACTAGCACTGATATGAGAACCTATAATCAAAGACTCATTCCAACTACCGACCAAGTAACCATAACCAAAAATATATCCGTGGATAAGACTTGACGTGAACGTTGCTCCCGGCATTGTTCCATCAATGAATGTTCCCATTACATATGACATTGTTACCATGCTACCACTACAAGAACCTGATAATGCTGCGTCATAAGTTGTATCCGCTGGCCAATTATATTGATTAAATGTGTTGAATGGATTTCCCCATCCATAAATGTCCAATCCCTGATATTGAGTCTGGTTTTGTCCGCCCGGCAGACCTGCACCAACATTAAACACAGGCTCACAGGTTCCACATTTGTTTATCAAAGGAACTATAGAATGACTAAGTGAACCTGAAAAATTGCCTATGATAGACATACTAATGATTAGACCATTAACACCTGTCAACGATGCAAGTCCATTAGCAAAATAACTCGTAAATGATGCGGTATCAATAATAGACCCGGTTATTGATGACGTGGTGTAACTATAAGATACACTTGACGAAAAATTCATGTTACCGATGCCAGTAAATCCACCATACAGAGAACCACTAATAGCACTTCCTGTAATAAGACTTCCATACAATCCTGCTGGAACTGTAGAAATGTTTGCACTTGCTGTTACAACACTTCCAGTTGACCAAGACCAACCGCCGGAACCAGAACTCCACCCAACGTCCAAAATTGGTTCGTAAATGGTATTCGTATCTTTACTAAAGAAAAATAGACACATACCAATAGGATTAGATGAAAATTCATCACTACTAATCAATACAATACCATTATTTTTAATTGTTCCATTCAACCAAGCATTTACTATCGGAGTAACATTCATGTTAATATCTCCGACTTGATAGTTAAAAGATTGAGTAACAGACAAAGACTGAATGTAAGATGACCCTGTAACTGCCCAAGGAGTTCCATTCTGATAATCTCTATAAATCCAACTAGCACCATCCGTAGAACCATTATCTGACACGTATCCGTCGCCCATTACCCAACTTTGAGAAATTGGAAATGCGTAAACGTTATACCCTATAGGTAAATTAAATTCTCTGGCAATGTTAAGTTTGAGATTAAATTGTGGATTTACAATATCTCCATTAGCAATAGATTTAGAAATGGATGTGATATCAAATTGAACCAAGGCTCGATTTTTATAGTCGCCGATAATAACTTCTGTATGTGGCACGTTTTTAACATCCACACCATCAATATTTCCAACCAATATTTTACCTGTAAATCCAATAAGATAACCATTAAATATACCAATAAAGCTACCTGATAGACTTCCTGATATTACACCATTGATTACTCCACTACCTGAAATCACAGAATCCCATGTAGTGAACCAATTGTTGTATTCAAAAATTAATCCGTCCCAAGTTGACCCAGAAGATATTGTATGAACTACGATTGTTCCGCTAAAATTAGTCAAACTTCCTGTAGCATTTGATGCACTAATATAAGTTCCGTTATTCCAACCTATGGCACTACCAACGAAACTTCCTGAGAAATAACTTGTACTAAAGGAAACAGGGTCAACGCTGGTATTGAATATACGACCAACCGCAGTTGATGCAGAACCATAGAAGGATGCTGTAGAAAGCGAGCCTGAGAATCCTTGGACGCATAGATTTGTTACAAATGACCCGGATGGGGCTATTTGATAAATTGTGGTCGGTTGTGTTACTTTTGAAGTAATGTCCTGAGTACCTACACGCAAAACTTCATCCAACCCAAAGTTTAGGTCATCATATCCTATAGTGTTGGTTATGAAAGTGTCTTGTGATGGATAAATGAAATGATGCATATTATAGTACAGTTCCTTTAATATCCTTATCAGGATACTTTACTTCAAAAATAGAAGGGTCTAAAGAAGGATAAATTGTGTCATTTTTTGTTGCTGCATCAATATCGTATTCTATCGAAGAGTAAGTTTCGCCGTTGGTTGTTAGTGGTGTAAGATTGGTGATATTCAATGATACAATCGTCTGAACACCGTCAACTTTGGCCATTTCTAGTCTCAAACTACTAAGACTGATGGATTGTGAAAACTCCCATCTGTCTATATTAAAGAAATTTTGAACGGCAGCAATTACGTTTTTCAATACGTCTTTTTTGTTGTTACCTTTGAATACTGTAATTACAAATTCGACACCAATATTGATTATGTAACCATCAACAATGTTAATACCATCCGTCAACATTCTATAACGTCGTAGGTAAGTTAGAAGATTAGAAGTTAAAGCATCATTCACTTGTGTAAGTTGTCTGTTTTCATCATAAGACAAAACATACAAATTTACAGCAAATGGGTTACTTCTATCAAAAGAAATCTTTCTAAAATAGTTCTGTGTATCCTTGTTAATTACTGTTGCCACATTCTTTTCATTGACTGTTCCTGTCAAAATCTGGTCTTGGTTTACATCCAAACTGTTATAGGTTATGACTTGTGCTTTAGCTATAGAACCATATTTTGGAGGTATTGAATACACCCTCGCCAAGTAATCTTGTTGAGTTACTATACGATTTTGAGCAGCAAATGAAGCAATAGCATTTAGTCTAATATCTTCATTACTTTCAGGTCCAGACCCACCAACCGTAGCATCAGCATTGTTTACTCTCAATGACGTTTTAACTGTATTGAGTAGTGCTGATTCTTCCGGCAATAATCCGTTACTTGAATTATCCATCGTTACCGCGTCAATGTTAATGACGGAGTTTGATGGTGAATTTGACTCAAATCCACCGCCGACGGTGTATGTTACAGTTAAATTCGTGTTCTGTGGTGCCAGTCCATACGTGTCATTTTGAAGGAAATTGGATGGGTCTAATGATAGATTTAGATTGCCCAAATTTGACAACCCAACACCAATTTGTTGTGAACTTAAGTTGATAATTTCATCAGCAAATCCATCAGTTCCAGCTCCAAATTGAATAAATGTTCTACTATTTTCATCAACATTTACGGTAAATCTTCGTGAGGTTTTTAAATAGTTTAGAATGTAAGGAACTGTACCTCTATATGCGGCAAGACTTCCCTCAAAAGCATCACTATTAGGAACATCATTTAAAACCATTTCTTGAGCAAGAAAATCAACTTGATGCCACTCATTATTATCCGAATCAACTACACTAATAATCTCTAAAACATTAGTCTCATCGAGATAAAGATTCAAAAATGATTGCATAGCATTGACTGTAAAAGTCTTGGTTATAACCTTTCCTGAACGAATATTTGCCGTCTTTTGCAACAAGAAAAATGTAGGAACTCCTGTATCATCTCGTTCATAAACCGTCGTAATTCTCTTAGATAAAAATGTATTTACAGCAAAATTTACAGGCTCAGCAGTTAAAAAAGATGCTCCAACATTGTTGGATACTTGCATGTTTTCTTTAAGATTCAATGCAAATTTTTGGTCAGGAACATAATTTCCGTCTGCATCCGTGGTAGATGGACAAATTTGAAATATGTCTATTTTACCTGTTGCTCCTCTTGCTGGTTTTGTTGTATAACCCAAATATTTAGATAAAGCAATGATGTTCTTTCTCTCCGTTGTATTGTAGAGAAGACCTTCTTTAAACGTGTAATCTGTGTAATATGATAGAACGTCACCGACATACGACGCCATATCAATGAACATCATACCGGGCGCAGCGTCGGTAAAATCCTTGTATGTATTTGGGTAGTAATACTTAGCAAAGTTAACTAGATTTTCACGAAACTGTGAGAAATCTTTGTTAAGATATCTTACCTCTTTACTACCCGGTAGAAATGATTTTTGTATTGTATTTGCCATATTACTGTGTCGCGTTATTTATCGTGACGACTACCAAATCTATTTGTTTTGTCAAATTCACCATGAAAGTAACAGCGATTCTTAACATATAAATATCTTTGTCAGCAGTTACTTCGTCACTTTTTAAAAGGTTAGTTGTTATATCTACAACTGTGACGTTTGGTATCCAAGAAGCAATGTCTTCATTCACTATTTGAACTGCTTGGTCTTTCAACGTATCTACGTTCTGTTCAAACAGCAAATTCCACAACCTTGTTCCAAATGTAGGTTGCATTCTTCTTTCTCCTTGTCGAGTATTTAGAAGATTTGTGATATTAGATTTTACCTGTGTAAGAGTATCAAAAGATTGTGCAAAATACCCACTATTACCGCCCTGAATAGGAAGAGTCATTCCTATCGGAGTAGCAAGAGTAGGATTTATTAAAGTTGTTGCCATATTATCCGTTCATAAGCGGATTAAATCCGCCGCCGAATCCCTTTTTTTGTTCATCCATTTTTTTCATGACAGCTCTGAAATCTTTTTTGAATACCTTTTTAAGAGAATCAGGTATTTCTGCGCCGCCATCTAAAACGGATGTTTGAGGCGGTGCTGCCGTTTGTCCGACTATTTCTCTCAAGAAATCCAATTTAGTTGCTGGTGCTGCTGGTTGGGATTCTATACCCATATCACCATGACCAATTTTATCAAACCCACCATCCATCAACTCTGCTAATCCGGCACCAGCCTCTCTCGGAATTGGTCTAAATTTCCTAGCAGTTTCGGCTAAAACGCCATTAAGTTTTGGATTATTGGTTCTTAGTACCGGAGCGTCGGTTGTGATATCTTCCTCTGTGGATTCTTCTACTATTCTTGGTTGATTTGGATTGGATTTTATCTCCTTGACCATTTCAACCAATACCTTTCCCATAGCCTTGCTTACTTCTTCTGCTACGGCACGTTTTACTTCGTCTCTTACGATACCTCTAATTGCTTTTTTTAGTTCGTCTATTTTCATATGTTGTGTGTGTTATTGTCTTCCACCATGAAGTTTTGTATTTTTAGCAGCATTATTTGCCGCTACAGCCGCTTCATGATTACTTACCTCTTTAGCGGCCACGGCGGCAGCAGAATTTGCTGCTTTTTTGTTTTCTTCTGCTAAATTTGCATAATGTTTTGACTTATCAGCCGCATCTTTGGCTGCTATATTAGCTTCTATTCTAACAGCTTCATTATCAGTTGTAGCTGCCGTTTCTGTCAAAGTCTGAACTTGATCAGAATATTGTTTAGATAATAGTGCATTTGTATTAGCCAATTTTAACTGTTGTTGAACAGTTTTTAAGGCTGTTACCGTCACACCATTATGATATTTTCTAACAGAAGACTGCACCGATGCTAGGTCTTCTTTCACTGCAGCAACACTTGCCTTAGTCTTATCTGATGTAGAAGACACCGACATTGCTATTGCCTTAGATTCTTCTATTTGTGTCTGTATTTTTTGCTTTTCTGTTGTACTATATTTTCTATTAGACCCACTCCATCCGCCCGGAACACCACTTCCTGCGGGTGTAGTAATCGTTACAGCAGGTTCACCGCTTGGAATAGTTCCACCATTCGCTCCCGGCGCTAAACCACCACCCACAGTAAACACCCTTCTACTCATCAATAAGTTCAAATTATTCCTCAATACAGTCAACGATGCGGCCTGAACCGTCGTTTGTGTCTGTGTTGGGTTGGCATTACCTGTAGTTCCACCTTGAGCATCTGGATGCTTGTGGTTATACCAATGCGTATGTGCCAACAGCCAATTACACAAATCAAACAACCAATTCACCGATGTTTGTCCAAGTAGAACTGGTTCATTCGTCTGATTGTATTCTCCTAAATAAATAGCCGGGGAATTCAAGACCGTTTTGTTATTTGTGGTAATAATAATCTGATTTTGAGCGTCTATTGTACATTCATCATCAGTTACGAACGCCATTCTCTTCTTAGAATATTGAAATAATTCGTTCTTTTTAGCAGAAATGGTCACTCTATCACTGTTTATAACGAGTTGGTCGCCTATTAGTTTGGGGAATTTGAAGTTGGTTATTCCATTAAATAATGGTTGTTCTTCTGAACCATTTCCCCACATTTTTTTCTTTAACCATTTGGTAGTATTAAAAAGGCTCAAAGTTATGCCTGATGTAAGATGTATGGATGTTCCGTCTTCATTAACATCTTCCAACATGTAGCCACCGACATTTTTTTCATTGACAATAGTATTACTTATGGGTCTTTGACGGTTACGAATGATAATCATTGGATTACCACCACCGGCTTCTTTCTTGGAGTATGGATTAGTTATACCATTACCTTTATAGTCCGTGTAATCAACACTACTTTTATCATTATCTCTGTTATCATCGTAAGTAGCAAATCGGATAGACTGACCAAATCTACTTTCAAATATCAAATCCCCCTCTCTTCTCTTGAGAGAACGAATTCTTGGATTGTAGTAAAAATATCTACCTAAGGCGCCAATGAATCCTACACCACCATATATGTTCAACTTTGATTGTGGTCCTATGTATGGAACTCTTGGGTCGGATGTTTTTACTAAAAGTTCTCTATTTCCTTGAGCTGGGTTTGTAGAACCAAATTTAGTAAATCCTCCATATACCAATTCCATATTGAAATCAGCATTAGCATTAGGCGTGTTGAACTTGTTGATTTTTCTGGTATAGTAATATTGTCCCAAGTAAGATACAACTCCAACGATTTCATTCAATACAGGATATTCTGATATGTTGGATTCTAAAGGCGTTGCCCATATCAAATCTTCCTTTTCTACATTACTGTTGGTTTGAATGAGTCTTATCAGAGCTCTGCCAATCCAAGTATAGTCTTGGTCAGTTTTTAATGGTGCTTTGCCATTTACATCTACAGGCCATTGACCGGGAACCAATGTGCTTTGTTTATCTCTAAGATATGGATGGTCTATGTCTAAAATTATATCCAACACTATTGCTGGCTCTATTTCATAGAATTCATCCGATGTAGATTTTACCGTTCTACCCAGCGCGGATAATGATACATTATCCAATGTATTATTAGAACTGTTTAATGATTTATTCCAATACGACATACCTTATTCTTTTGCTTTAGAGATTGTCTTTACAACTATCGAATCGGATTTTTGAATATCGTTTATGGTACTCATCAAGTCTTTCTTTTCTTCCTCAGTAAGACCATAAGACCCACCATTACTTTCAGCACTGGCTTGAAGTGCCATGATTCTTTGACAAATCTGTGCTAGTTTTACTAGATGTTCGTCGTTTGAAATACCAGCGTCAATGTATTGTTTTATGAGTGGGACGACTTGCATGGCGTCATTAATTGTCTTAATCATTGGACGCAAATCTGCAATGAAAATCTCAATCTGTTCCTTACGGTTCGATTGATTAGAGACAATATCTTTACACAAGCCCTTAAAGGACTTGCCATCAAATAATTCAAAATCGGTATCCATATATGACTATAAATAGAAACGTATCACGATTTACTAACTTATTATCTATTTATAAACAATATGATAAAATTAAAATCAATTTTGTTAGAATCTATAACCGACACTCCCGAATTTAAAAGGTGGTTTGGTAATAGTAAAGTTGTTGATGGTGATGGAAATCCTTTAATTATGTATCACGCAACACCAAAAGCTGGTTTTAATGTTTTTAGGTCTAAATCTCACTTTGGTACATTTAATCAAGCAAATAATAAAACTATAGAAGGATTTTACTACGATGCTAGTGGCCTTCCTGTAAGAAATCAAAAAGTTGCAATTTATCCTGTTTATTTAAAAATAGAAAATCCAAAAAGAATTAAAGATGTACTTGATAATTGGGATTTGGAAATAGAAAAAGCTAAAAAAGAAAAATATGATGGGATAGTTTATGAAAATGAATATGAAGGAGCCGGCGACAGTTGGGTTGTCTTTAAATCAAACCAAGTCAAATCTGCAATCGGAAATAATGGTCAATTTAATTTAAATAATACTGATATAACTAAATAATATAGATCACCAACGTATTACATAACATTTCATTGTTAAACCATTATAATATTCTATTTTATAATTATTTAATAATAAAATATCTAAAATTTCAAAGATTTGATTATGAGGAATAAATATATCTGATGATTTTATATGCCAATAATAATAATCAAATCCCAATTCAGTTCGTTTGATAATATCCGATTCAATAGATTCTAATTCTTTTTTAATATCTATTTTTATAGGAATTCGTTGTTTAAACAAACTATTTTTAACAATTTTTGCATCAATCATAATTTTTTATCACATGTACACCACTTTTTATCTTGATTTTTATAAATCATATTTTGATATGATTTTCCGTATTTATAGACCCTCTATTCATATAAGATTTAGAAATGTTAGATTGATACTGTTTCATTTTATTAATGACTTTTGTAATTTGTTGGGTTTTACAAGATGAAATTTCTCTGATGTAAAGATACAAAGCCTTTTTATTGAAAGCATCTATTCTCTCCGAACTCCTAAAAAGTTCAATAACCGCATTGGCAATATCCAAGTCACGTTGTTTTGTAAATATCTTACCTACATTGTTTTCCCAAAATTCAATCATAAGACGCATAAAGTCACGCATCTCAGCTTCCTTGTAATGTTTATCTTCGGTTTGAAGTTGAACTGTATGTTCGTCGTGTTCTTCGCCTATCTCAACGTGTTGATTACGTCTCTTGTAGGTAGTATTGTTCAATGCAATGAGATAATGTTTAGCAATGATGGAAAAATATGAAAATGCTTTACCCTTTCCAGCCTCAAACTTATGCATGTTTGATACCAAATGAGCAACCGTTTCTTTCTGAACATCCAATGGACCGGTTTCAAAATAACTAAACTTGAATGTGTTGAATATGTTTTCCACCAACTTCTCAAATGGATATTTGATTTTGTTATTGTAAAGGTCTTCTCGGATTTGAGTATCTTCGGTTGAGTTATATGCTATAATGTAATCCTCAGTTTCTTTGGTGAAATACATTTTATCAGACCCCGTTCCTTTTCCTCTTCTACCACGCCTTCCTTTTTTTGGTGGTTCTTCCGTGGTCACTGGTGCAGTCACTATAGGAACTTCAACGACAGGAGTAGTTATTGTTACTACTGGAATTTTTTCGGCTCGCTTTTTATACTTACGACGAACAACAATCTTTTTGACTTTGTTGTTCTTAATCTTTTTAGTGGATTTTTGGACACGACGATTCGCTAGGACTTTTTTCTTCTTCATAGAAAAGTTTATTCTCCTTCTTTTTCCGTAGTTTCTTCGGTTCTATCATTGAGACTCTGGATAAGAGCCATCATGTCTTGAAAGACAACTCCAACTTCATCATCCTTTTCGAACATTTGCTTTTCATCAAGCAATTTCATGTGCATCCAAGTCTTAAGGACTTCGGATCTCCATTCGGATATCCAATCTTCATAAAGTTCACTTATTATGAGTAGGCGTTCTCCGGCTCTCCAAAGAAGGAAGTTAGCGACGATAGATGCTGTTAACAATACCGATAGTAATATAACTGTGATTAGCATATGCTATTCTTCTTCATACTGAGGGTCGTCCTGAAATTCTTGAGAATACTCAAGAGCCTCAGTTACGAAATCCCAGTCTTGTCTTTTTACGGCTTTGTTTAACAGCTCCACTATGTAGTTTATATCAGTTTGATTCATCGTAGATTACGCTAGGGTAATCAGCGACATACATAGTTGAACAATTATTCAAATGCCAAAAATTTTAACGTTCACAGTTTAGTCCATATCATAAGATTTGGCAAGTGTTAAAGTTTAAACATTTGTCTAAACCACTCTGACACTGGCACGTTATCTTTTTCTAATACTTTCTCTACAGTTGGAGATTCTTGTGATATTGGTTCTGGTGTCACGGGGATTGGTTCTGGTGTCACGGGGATTGGTTCTACTGTGGTTTTAATAGGAGTAGATGGTGTATTATCATATACAGATTCATCTTCCTTTTTATAGACTGCTACGTTATATGCTAAAATTAGACTAATAGCAAGAGGGTCAAATACAAAGATAATGGATAAAATAAACCATCGAGCAACAGTATCCAACGATACACCCAAAGCATCGGCTACGAATTTAAATGTTTGAACGTCTTTTTTGACAGCCGTTCCCAACTTCAATTCATTTACCTGTTCATCCACTTTACGAACATCTTCTATGGATGACTGAATCTTTTGGTTTTCTTCTTTTATGTTCTTATCTGTATCAGTTATCAAATCCACCGTCTGTTGTTGAATCTGTCTTAACTGTATAGGATTTCTTGATATGAATTCATTTGTGTAAGCCTCTCCCATTCGTGATTCTTGGGTGGCTCTAAGTTTAGTGAGGTCATCTATACGTTTCTTGGCCGCCACAATCTTGTCTTTGTAATATGTTTTTTGGTCTTGCATAGATGTTATTTTCTCCTGTGTTACTCCAAATTCGATTGCGGATTTTTGATAGGCAGCGGATAAGAAACCAAAAATACCCAATGATGTAATAACCATCAATACTAGAATAGAAGCAGTTAAATACGATTTCAATAACCATTTGCATTTTGTCCAATAACGATAAAGAAAGGTAGTACCTACCAATTTACCTATTTCAAGTGATGATGCCATTATCATGGCAGATATGGAAGCACCAGCAAACAACGTTGCAATACCATAAACGCTAAAAAATGCTGCACACAACGCTACAAGTAACGCCGACCCACCTAATATCCAAGGAAACTTGGATTTTGAAAATAATTTATCTTTCATTGGTATATTGAAGCAGCTTAAACGCATACTTCTTCATTTACATAAATATCAAAGTAAACATCAAAAAACTTAATTAGCGGCGACGGTCTTCCGGGTTTAACCACGAATTAAATTGCATGTGGATACCATAAAACTGTTCTTTTGGAGTGTCGGTTTCATAATACTTAGTGGTAAACACATCTTTTAGAACTTTGATGTTGTATTTGTGTTTGTTTATCAAGTAAAACTTTGTGAACATATAGGGGCCAGTTTTATACAAAGTTTCGTGGTATTTCTTGTCGGTTTTGGATGATAGGATATTATAGATAGTTCCTCGCATCATTGATTCGCACATTGAGTAGAAAAATGAACACTTTTCCTCACCAGCTAAAAAGAACGGGTCCACAAGAAATTCTACTTTTTCAGTATTTACTTCCTCAGTTTGATCGCAAAGAAATACATCGGCACCTTCCAATACCAAAGGTTTGTTCATTTTAACATCTATGTCCAAATAAATACCTCCATAGTTGTAGATGTATAGGTGTCTTACGAAATCAATCTTTTCTACAGCATTAAGAGTTTCATAAAACTTTAGAAACTCAGGATGTCTAATTCTAATCAACCACAAATTGTCATCGTCGGACCAGAACTTATATTTGTAATTTGGATATGCTTTTTTTATAGAATCAACCCATAAACTCTGTTCTTCATCTAAGTTGCCATTTTTCCAAGTTTGATGTATGATGTAATTCATTCTGCTATATGTATCGTGTATTATGGATATCACACAAAGAATTGACAGTATAACAAAGATTCCGGTTGATAGGCTTAAAACCATCATTCCCGCGCCCCGCTCAGTTAAGATAGAATTATCTCCTCGATGCAACTTCCGTTGTGGATTCTGTTCTCTATCCGCCCGTGTGGTTCAACCCAAAACCGACATGGATTTGAACTTGTTCAAACGAATCACCAAAGAAATGTTGGATGCGGGCGTTGAAGAAATAGGCGTATTCTACATTGGTGAATCCACCATCAATCCTGATTTACTTGAAGCAGCCATCCTCTATCTGAAAGAGATTGGTATGCCTTATGTCTTCCTGACTTCCAACGGGTCACTGGCGACTCCGGCCATAGTAGAACGTGTCATGAAGGCCGGCTTGGATTCTCTGAAATGGTCGGTTAATGCTTGTGACGAAGCCCAATTTGCTACCATCATGGCTGTATCACCAAAGATGTTTAGAAATACAATTAAGAACATCCAAGAAGCATTTAAAATCCGAAATGAAAAAGGATATAAAACCAAGTTATCAGCCAGTTCCATTCAATATGACAAAACTCAAGAAGGTAAAATGGAAAATTTCCTGAATGAGAATATCAGACCTTATGTGGATAAACATTATTGGCTTCCTTTGTATTCGATGGCAAGTTTTGCAACCACACGAGAAGAAGAACTTGGTTATAGGCCCACCGCGGGTAATCAGGGCCGCATAGGTGCTTTGGTGGACCCACTTCCTTGTTGGTCGGTATTTACCGAAGGTCATGTAAGGGCGGATGGTGGTCTTACTGTCTGTTGTTTCGATGGTTCAGGCAAATTCCAAGTCGGTGATTTGAACAAAGAATCATTCATGGATGCTTGGAATTCAGAAGGATTTCAGAAGTTTAGGGCTGCCCATTTGAAAAAGGATGTTACTGGCACCGCATGTGAATCATGTATCGCCTACGCCCATGCTACCAAATTGAAATAATGGTAAATTCAACAGAACATCTTGAAAAAAGATTTGACAGATACTACATCAACTCACAGACGGAATCGTTCAAAGAACATCTAAAGGGGTTGGCAGTAGTTGAATTATGCATTACCGAACTTTGTACTAGGACGTGTAAGTTTTGTCCAAGAGGCGATGCAACCGTCTATAAGAATAGAAATCTCCACATGTCCATAGAAACCGTGGACAATTTCGCCCGAAAATGTAAGGAAGAAAAATACACCGGAGACATTCATATTTCAGGTTTTGGTGAACCATTTTTACACAAAAAAATCTTTGATATCGTAAAGACGTTGAAGATACACTTACCAAACAACCGTGTAACAATAACCAACAACGGTGATTGTTTGAATAAGATGAATTTGAAAGAAATCTATGAGTGTGGTTTGGATTTCATGATAATAAGTTGTTACGATGGTCCCGAAAGTAAAGAGAAATTTGATTTACTCTTTCAAGAGTCGAATATACCACAATCATCATATGAGATACGTAAACTGTGGCGTAATCCAGACGAAGACATAAAGACGTTCGTTGAAAAGAATAAGTTCAACAATCGTTCAGGTGCAGTATCATCCATAAAAGAAGACAAGACCTACAGTGGCCAGTGTTATTTGCCATTTTACAAACTGGTTATTGATTGGAATGGTGATGTATTATTGTGTTGTAATGATTGGCTTAGAAGGCATAAGGGATTTGGTAATATCAATGAACAAAGTCTCAGAGAGATTTGGTTTGGTGAAGAATTTACCAAAGTTCGTAAATCACTTATCACTGGAGACAGAACTAACAATCCAGCATGTAAACACTGTAACATAACAGGAACATTGATAGGCAAAGAGAGTGTAGATATTTTACTCTGACATTCTTTTTATACAACTGGTTGTATATGGATACTTCACACCGTCTTTTACTGCCTGTTCACACATAACATTTAGACCGCCCGGAGTATTCAATACTTTATCATCATCTGACAAATACATGGTTGTACCATATTTTGAATTAAATTGGTCGATATGTTTTATAATTGCTGCTCGGTCTTTTACATAATCTATATGGTCATGGTCAAATTTACCAAGTTTTAATCCTGTAATAAGACCGTGAATGAAAAGTGTTCCGGGAGCTAAAATAAGATGGTCATAATAACCATCATATATTTTCCATGCCATTTTATTGATTCGTTTATATGAAAATACAGAAACTTTACCATTTCTAATAACAATTCCTTCATTTATGACTTTTTTTTCATCTTCAATGTGTGGAATCAATTTCCATTTCATAACCACTTTCTTGTCCATAATAAAGAAAAACGTTATGGATAAATACAAATGTGGATTGTTAGAATCAAACGTGCCTATATGTGACCCCATTGACAAATTACATCCCATAAAACAATCAAACTCTTTTTTGATTTTTTTGGCCTCCTTACAAAAATCTACCAACTTGATATAAAAGTCTATCGGACAAAAAGAAATAGTATGGCGATTGTCCTTACACAGTGTTTCTTTTAGGTTATTTTCAGAATTTTTTAGACTGAAATTAATTCCATTCTCTTCACAATATTTCTGTATTTTAGAAGCATACATGTAGTAAATTGTAGGCGCCGCTCCTGTCAGTGAATATTGTATTACTTTATCGTCACTCATATCAAACTAAAACCTTTCATCCACTGTTTCACTATGTCTTCGTTGGTGTGTTCATTTTGTCTTTTATTACACACATCAACCATGTTCTTAAATAGGATTTCATTCGTCTTCAAACGAATACAAGCATCTTCAAATTCATCAACGGTATCAGCAATCAAGAAATCATACTCCGATTTTCTGATTGAAAACATTGCCGAATTAGAATGGAAAATTGATGGTGTACCCATCTTCCACGCCTGATAAAGTCTGTTGGCTGTTTTCTGTCCCAATGCTGTGTCCACGTTGTTTCCACCACAAATCTCTGAGTAATATGTCTTATTGTTTCTGACACAAAAATACACGTCTTCATCACCGTTATTGTGGTCGGTAAGAAAATCAAATCGTAGATTAATGCCTTTCGATTTCATGTGGTCTATAAACACATCCGAATACAGTTCTTCAATCAAGGTGTTTTGTCGCCCTGTAAAGTGGTATATTGACGGTGGCCATACCGGATTACACTTCTTGTAATTTAACGCCATGGGGTAGTGAATATAGTGCCACGACCCCTTTAAGACGTGTTTTAACCCCACCCCACATCTTTTCACCAATTCCACATCCAAAATTGGCTTGATAGTGCTGTAATTGCAGCAAATATACAAGTCACACCCCTCTATCTGTGGTCGGTCTGAAACTGATTGGATTACCTTATACTTTCGATTCGGTTGTAAAATATCCTTGTTGTCATAGTAAATTACTACTACGTCATAATCATTGAGGTTGGCATCCAATCCTACCAATTCTATGTTCTCAATTCCGTGGTTTTTGAGTATCCAATAGTAATAGCCTGTGGCACTATGTTTACCTTGGAGATAATCATAACGTTTCGGATTCACCAAATAGTTTGGTAAATCTTCATCACAGACAAATGCTATTCTTTTGGAACTCATAAAATTGACTCAAGAACTTTGACACTATCATACCCCATCAAAAGACCATTGATACTACAATTCTTACAGGCATTGTTACATGCCCTGTTCTTGTTCAATAATCCCATTCTAATCTCATTGAATTTTTGACCATGCCATACCTCACTCAGACTATCTCTTGTAAGATTACCGAATGTGCCGGCCTTTCGTAACCAATCCTCACAACATAACAATACATCCCCATTCCAGTCAACCATCATCTTGTAGAATGGAAAATAACATGGATTATTCTTTACTTTATCGTTGTCGCCCGGTAAAGTTCCACCAGCATTGTGAAAAGTGTTTCGTTCTACAAATTCACTTGTATTTTCATTCTCAATGAACCACAACTTTCTTATCTTGAAATTTTCCTGTGGAACATCACAATCAGCAAACATCTTTTCAAACTTTGCATACAATGGTTCTTCGTAACAACTAATAGAAATGTAATTGACACCTGAGGAATACAGAGATTTCATGTAATCAATCGTCATCCTATCACCATTGGATGTAAGGATGATATGATTGTTTGGAAGATTGACACGGATATTTGTCAAAAGTTCCAATATGTTTCTGTTGAGTAATGGTTCTCCAAAGCCTGAAATATGGATATCTCCAGTATATCCGTCCAATTTACACTTCTCAGATATCAGAAACGCCGTTTCCTTTGTCATGTGAATATTTTGGTTTGGATATATCTCAGGATTGGTTCTGGGACAGAACGAACATTTTCGTGTGCATAGTTCCGTAATGTTAAGAACAATGATGGCCAATCCTTTCAATGTCGTGGTAAAGGATGCAGCCTTAGTATTTATATCATACCTACTAATCCTCTTATTCAGATGTTCATTCTCATAACTCATAGATTTTTCCACTGTATAATAACTTCTTGTAATACAAAATTTGTTTCATTATCGGTTCTGTTCCAATAAGACGGAGATTGTATTCATAGTCAAATACATTCGTTTTATCTACATAGAAATCAAATCCACAAACACAGATTTTGCTGCCTTCAAATCTATGTATCGCACTGAGAATGGTAGTTACTCCTGTATCAGGAATACAAAGGCCCCACTCACCATCCGATGAACAAAACACTTCCCCAAACCCAGAAAATTCCTCTACAAGATGTGTGTATTCTTCTTTACTTAAAAATTTCACATCCACTCCTTCTTTATTAGCATCATCAATAATTTTGTAGTAACCTTGGTATTTTACATTATTTCGTTCTATTTCCCACGATTTACCTATCCACAATTTTTTAATGGCCACTATATCATTCCAATATTCTGTAATTTTCCTAACAGGTATGGAAGAAAATATGGTAGTTTTTGCTCCTATGTGTTTTTGTACATTCGTATCCGTAGGCATATGATTGACACGAATGACTATATCAAACGCATCTATGACACTACCCAATTCTTTCCCAAGAAGAGAAGTTCCTTTTCCAACAATAATAACTGACGGAGAATTATTCATCCAAATTTTTCACTCTACCACTCTTGGCAAGTCTCTTCAAATACAAAATCTCATTGATGTAAGCATGTGCCGGATTCTTTTTATGAGACTCATTCCAATACCAAGTAGTCATAAACCCATCAAAGCCTGTGATAAAGATTTCATCGTTCTTATAGAGATTTAACATCTTGTGTATGGTTCTTATGCCACATGTAGGTTCTACTAATTTGCCTGATGGGGTCAGATATTTGTCAGGGTTGAATTTCAGTTGTCTAATCACCAACTCTTCAATTTCTTCTGGAGACATATAATGAATCGTCTTATTGTCTATTCCAAATTCTTTCAAATATCTACTATGCAATTCAGGAGTTCCAATTATGCTGTCGTGGAATTCGTTTTTCAACTGTAATTCCTCATAAAGTTTCCTATAAGCAATTTCACTGAAATTGTGCCTTTTGAATGGGTCATAAAACATGAACAGATAGTCATTAACTCTATCCAAGAAATCAAATTTTAATGGTTCGTTGGTATGTCTATCAAACCAAGAAAACCATTTGCTTGAAAAGAGGGTTATCTTTTCACCTACAAACTCTTCAAAACCAATCGTCTGAAAGTTCTTGATTCGGACAACTACATCACACCCATCAATGAATTTTCCATTCTTATTGTTAAGAGCACATTTACCATTTCCTACAATTACTACTTTCATAACAATAACCTCTTATAGTTGTCAACATCTGTCAGTGTTGTTCTTACGAAAGTTTTTCCATCAATAGAATAGAATTTACCTGATAATTTTCCAAAGCATTCAAATGTAGCAAAATTTCCTACACGGACACTAAACCCACCGTTTATGACCTTCAATATGTCGTAGGTCTTGCCCATTTCCATCAGATGGTCGTCTAAAACTTGTGGGTTGTGGAGAATGTAGTTCAAGTATTTTACAGAAATACTGTTCATTTCATACAACGGTTTTATCGTTCTGAGCTTTTCAATGATTGATTTATTGGCCAGACAATATCCAAATCGTAAGCCGGGAACCCCTCCAATCTTTGAAAAACTTTTGACAACGATGACGTTATCAATCTTCAAAAGTCTGTGGTCTATATTGAGTGGATTTTTATAGGCTTCGTCAATGATGATGTATTTGAACTTTGTGGCCAGTATTTCTATCTCTTCCACGTAGAGTTCTATACCTGTTGGACAGTGTGGGTTCACCAAATACAATACGTCGCCTCCTACAAACTCAATAGGCGTCTTTACTTTGAATTCTCCATCGAAGATGTAATCATTCAATAAAACACTCTTATTCAGTATTTGGTTGTAAACCGTGGCTAATTCATAACTGTGGTTAAAAATCTGAATAGAATTGTAGTCTAACACCACAAATAAATCTTTCAACAGTTGGTCGCCTCCGAAACCTAAGATGATTGAGTCCGGTTCTATCTGAAAATAGTGTATCAATTGATTGTAACACTGAGCGATGTTTGGGTATTTTTCTAATCCACCAAGACCTTTAGATGACAACATATCAATGAAAAGTTGGTTAGAATTTTCATTTTTTGAAGATGTGAGGCCTGTGGAAAATTTCACATCTTTCCACGACATTCTCTTTACGGCAAAATTCATAATAGTTTATTGAGTATATTAACATCTGTCGGAACAGGCAACAAAATATTGGGCCATTTCGATATAATATCCTTGTAAGTATTGACCCCAGAGTAATCCGATTCGTAATCGTAGTCGATAACAAGTTGTTTTACTTCATTTATAGCAGCGATTTCTGATTCTTCGGTAGCTTGTAATCGTTCAGACTCCAAATATGCTAATATCTTTTGCTTAGATTCATCAATCCTTTTCAACCACACACTCTTCAATCTATTGAGAGTTTCTTTGTTGTTATTTATCAACCCAAAAAAATCCTCTACATTATCCGAATTCATAAATTCAAAAACTTTGAATGCTAGATACTTTGTTCTTTCCTCCCCTATTAATTTTGTAGGGTCTGTGAATCCAGTATTAAAAAACAACTTCCATATCAGTTTCTTTGTCATGATAACATACATATCTATGATAACATCAAATTGGTTTATGAACAGAATTATAATAATAGGCAATGGGTCAAAAGCGCTGACCAACGAAAATGGTAAATTTATAGATGAATCCGATATTGTCATACGATTGAATAATTTCAAAATAGATGGGTTTGAGAAATATGTTGGAACAAAAATTGACATATATTCGTGTTGGTCTAAAATATTAGAGTGTTGTAAGTTATCAAAGGAACAGAGATACAGTCTGTGGAAACAGACAATTGCAGAACCAATAACTGAAAATTTTGAGAAGGTCTTTGCTCCCAATGACGTTGATTTTGATAGGTTGAAGTCTGTATTGTTTTTATGGACGAAAAACAAAGATGATAAAATACTCAAAGAATGTTCGTTCTATGACAAAATTAAGGTGTTAGATTTCGATGTTGATATGGATTACAGCACAGGATTTAGAACCATACTGTATTGTTTACATCATTTCAAAAATGAAAAAATATACATCACCGGCTTTGATAGTTTTATGAAAAGTGGATGGTATTGGGATGTTTATGGATTGACAAATAATATCCAGAGAACCGAAAATTTTACAGATGGACACCCGTGGTTAATTGAGTGTAAAAAGTTAAACGAAATGATAAAATCAAAAACGTTAATTCTTATTTAAGAAATATGACTTGTGGTGAGAATCAATAAGACTTCTTCTAATATCATTACTTCCTATGCTGGTGTAATGAACCACGTTAGATGTAGTTAAAAAACTGTTCGGAACTGTAGGAAGGTGAAATATACAGTTCCATTTTTTATCCAATTCGTGAACGTCTTTGAATTCATTTTTAGCCAACTCACTATTCATTGGATATTGTTCATATGAGGGTAACGTTGACGTTTTGGCTTCTAAAAAGACCTTATCCAACAATCCCCTATACTTTCGTGGAATACCCACCAAACCACAGTTAAAACGAAACTGGCTTGCATCGAATAGGGGTGTCGTTGAGTTTGTGTGGAGGATTGTATCTACAACCGCGTTGATTTTATCAAAGTTTAGGTCGTTGGTTATGGAAGGACACTTCTTTTTAGGTAACAAATCTACATCCCAACACAATATAAAATCATCATCCACATAGTCAAAACATTTTAATTTGAGCCAAGATGGATGAACGTCAAACTCATTCTTATCCAGTGTGAATGTTTGTATGTTGTATTTCTTGAAATAATCTTTCAACACATCATAACACAATTTGTATTCGTGTGTCTCTGTGTTAGGTGGTATATTTATCAAAAAAACCGTCATTTTATATCAAATATGTCGGGTCGTGGTAACAATAATAATGGCCAGTAACTCAATATTTCATCCCTAGTGTGTCTATTAGACAATTCTTTTTCAGCCTCTTTTGGAATTATTGTAATGATGTTTTTTATGTCATTCAATTCTACGGCTATATTATCATCCGCCGCAACGGAAAATTCCTCATTCAATGATTTTACTACAGAATCATACCGTTCCATTATTTTTGAATACCAAAAAACTCTTATCACTTCGATTATTGATTTATCGTTTTTGATTAATTTGGTATAATCATCTAAATCATCTAATTGTAATGCGTCTAACAACTGAATGTTTTTTATTTTTTCAAATCTACTTTCATCAAAATCAGACCGAAAAAACAAATCGTATAGATTTCTTCCTTTTAGAAATTTTAATCGTGAAAAGATTTTCTGATTATTCACAAGCAACTTTGAAAGTTCTTCGTCGGATTTTGATATATCATTTTCATGTTTAGTATGAAACATAAGAATATCATCGAAGTGCATGAAATATTGTTTATTAGTTGTGCAATCAATCAAACTTATCACCGAATCTTGTAACATTGGCGGGACGGAACTTTTATCTAACAAAAATGGTTTTTCAAATGAATAGATGTGACTTCTATATTTGATGAAACAAACGAAATTTGATATCTTTTCAATGAAAAGAGACTTGTATAACTCATTCATAGTATAACCAATACTTAGGTTTTTATAATCCAAATCAACGGATTAAGTGTAGTATAAGTTTGAAAATATGACGTTGATATTCTTGGTAATCTATATGAAGCAGCACTGAGAACCAAATTGGTGCTAGATGCGGCGCCACCATAAGGAACTGTAGCTACAAGAGGGTATGCTACAACAGGAGTAAATCCAAGGTCAGTAAAGGTATAGTTGTAATTTACTGGTCCCGACAATCCACTAATAGTTACATTCGTATCTGTGGTCGCATTGATGTAATATGTACTTGCTCCCCACGCAAGGCTGAAAAGTCCAGAGCCACCAGACACCCAAGTAATTTTAACCGACCCGTTTGCTGCATTGTGATATGTAGTAATCGTTTCAGCTACTATGTATCTATTGATAGTTAATGCGGGTCCATAATTAGTTCCTATTAATGCTGTCAAATTAGAATAACTTGATGTATTATAGACAGACCCATCACAATTCAACCATCCCATAGGAGTCTGTGAAGCTGAAGCAGCAAAACCTACTATCATTCCTGTTGGGATAACATTGGCAGAACCAAGACTGAAATCTGCACCAATAGCATAGCTGGCAGTTCCATAGAAACCTACTTGTCCTGTAGTAGTAAGACTTGAAGAAAATTCTTTTGCTTCAAAAATTCTTCCGTATGTTCTTCCACTACCTGATATAAACAATAAACTACCGGTTCTACCTAAGTTGTTTACATTGCCAGCTTCGTTTGATTGAAATAAAAATCCCTTGGAGTTGGATGTTATAGCATCAATATTTGGTCCTATGGTATTTACGGCTGTGTAAGAATCACCGACTTCAAAAACAAATTTTCCTCTTTGTAAATTATCATCAAAGAAATAAGCCTTACCATATCCATTAGTACCCGGAACATAATCTTTGTTGAGGAATAGACTGCCACTCTTTACTGATGTTAAATTTCCAGCAACGGAGAACATTCTAACTCTTCTTGGAATAGCAATATACGCTGACCCCGTTGGAGCCAACCACGTATTTACTATGAAAGTATTTTCATAAGAACTGCCTACACCTTCAAGATGACTAGAAGTTCTGGCATTATAAGCTAAACTAGCCGTTCCGACTACGGTTGTTGGGTCAACATTGCTTGCCCAACTTGCCGTCATTAGATATAATCTTGGATATAGATAACTAGCAGTATCAGCATTGACTGTATATGAAGCGCTAATTGATTGACTGGCAAAAGATGCGGATAATACTGAACCTGATGAAGCAAAGTAATTCTTCAACGTATTTACGCTTACTCTAAATGTGGTCAAAGAACCACTATCAACAAACGCTAAGAAATCATCTCCTGTTACGTAAGTTAGTTCATTTAACCCGCTAATTGTAATACTGTTTGGCATATTCTATGTATAAGTATAATTATCCCGTCTGAATCATCCACGTCAAAGGACTTAAACTAGACGTAGTGTAAAAATAACTACTTGTTGGAACAAATGTATTTTGACTCATGTTTGGATATCTGTAATTTGAACTTCCTGTTACAAATGTGCTACCAGTATCAGGTCCATTCAATCCTATTTTTGCTGTAAAATTAATAGATTCTGTCGGTGTAAATCCATAATCGGTAATGTTATACGTGTATGTTCCGTCGGTTAATCCGCTTATTTTTACAAAATTTGATGTTCTGCCATTGATAAAATATATGTCCGTTCCATTCCATATTAATTTAAAAAGACCAGAACCACCCGCCGACGCGGTTATTGTAAACTCACCCAATGCGGTAGGTGCGATAGTATCTCTTGGTTTACTATATGTAGCAATACTCATAGTTTCACCAAAACCTTTTCCGGTTAATAATCCCAAGGCCGAATAAGAAGCTGTGCTGTATATTTCTCCACTACAAGTTGCCCATGTGGCAATAGATGATGTGCCTCTAGCCATACCAACAATACAACCAACAGGAAAAGTCTGAGCCGATACTAAACTTGTGCTACAATTAATAGCATAACTAGCCGTTCCATAGAAACCAACCGTTGGTATGGAGGTAATACTTGAAGAAAATTCCTGAGCTTCAATAATTCTCGCATAAGTTCTTCCGTCATATGGTTTAATGAACAACAAACTTCCTGTTCTATTAAATCCATTTAGATTACCAGCTTCACTTGTCTGAAAAAGAATACCCGCATTGGTTCTGGCTATGGTTTCAATATCAGGACCAATACCATTTACAACTGAAAATTCATCTCCTATTTCTAAAACAAGTTTTCCTGTATTTGTTTGATTGTCTTCAAAGAAGAATAATTTGCCATATCCGTTTGTTCCCGGTGTATAATCCTTGTTAAAAAACACACTATTAGCTTTGACGGCTGGTAATGATATTGATGATGTTAAATTGTTTTTACTTACAATAGCAATATACCCTGAGCCTGTGGTTGCAGCGATAGTATTAACAACGAAAACGTTTTCATATGAATTGCCAATGCCTTGTAATCTACTGGATGTATTAGAATTGTAAGCTAAACTTGCAGTTTGAACAACTGTGCTCCACACAACATTTTGAGTCCAACTTGCCGTCATGAAATAACTTACAGGATATACATAACTTGCTGTATTAGTATCAACAGAATATGAAGAACTTATTGACCTAGAAGTAAAATATACAACCAAAGATGAACCAGAAGTAGAAAAGTATTTATCCAACGTTTCAATTTTGGATTTATACGTGGTCAAAGAACTACTGTCAACGACAGGTACAAAATCATCTTTAGTGACGTAAAGATGGTCATTTAGAAAGCTAATTGGTATGCTCGGGTTTGTTGGCATAATTAATCGTGCGCAACAGTCCAATGACGAGTTGCACTAGCTGTCAATGTTGCTATGTTAGTTTGTAATGTCAATGATGCTGGTGGTCCATACCCTCTCAATAAGAACGTTCCAGAGTTCTGTCCATTGTTTACTAGATAAGTGCTAACATTATCTAATGCTACATCATCAAATGAAGCACTACTTACATCCAAATATGACAATGAAACCGGTGCGGCTGACATTGTGGCTACCAACGTTTGGTGTATGTCAAAGTATGACAATGATAGTGGTAACGGATTAGGTAAAACTGAAATAATAGTATTATGAAACTCACCACGAACAAATCCGTTAGGAAGATTTGGAACTGTTCCTGTCAATGCTGTATCACTAGCTCTTAACGTTTGTAGTGTAATTGGTAAAAATGCAGGTAATACTACCAATGGATTATTAGCACAATCTATGTAAGACATTGACGGTGATAAAGTCGGTAGTGACATTATCATATTATTTCTACAAGTTAATACCGACGCGGTTGTATCACCTAAAGATGAAATTGTAGTTATTGAACAATCATCACACGACAACACTTCTAGTGCGTTTGAAAAAGTATAACTCAAATCTGTTAGGGATGGATTTGTTCCACAATAAAATTTTCTTAAATTTGGAAGAGTCCAAGTAAAAAGAACCGAATTTACCGATTGACTATACACATTTACTTCTGTAATGAGTAATGAAGATGTTTGTAAGAATCCCGGTAAATAGTCTCTTACTACTTGTCCCGGAAGAGCACTTGAAGAAAAACTAATCGTTACTGACGATGAGGGACTAACATAAAATTCCATAGGTACATCAAACCCAGCCGTCACAACATCACTATAACTTGAAACGCTAAATACCACATCCCTATCTTCATCTATTTGTAGATATGGCGATGATGATGATACCGCCAGATAATACTCTCCATATAATGGTTGTTGAGTTATTAAATTAAAAGGCATAGCCATCGAACCACTTCCAACCATTGACCATACGTTGATTAATGGTGTTATATTGAAATTCATTTTAGACGAATCAAGAACCGACCTTTCTCCCGTCTTTCGGTCAACGCCAACCAATCTAAGTTTATAATCTGTATCTGGTGTTGATGCTGTAAAGTTTACAATAACATTTCCAAACGCCTGAATCATGGTTTCTTGTTCTATTGCTAAAGATGAAAGTACTGATATATTATTAATTCCTGAGGCACTTATCGTTTGAAATTCTGCCGGAAATAACCCAAAGTTACCCATGATTCCTGCAACTGAACCAGCTTGAATCGCATATGACGCTGTTCCATTATCCGGTGAATATACCAAGAACGACGCCGATGGAACTGTGTCATTAAAAACCGAACTAGCCGTATCAGCATTTAACGCATAAGATGCGCTGGCAACCGTCCCCAAGAGATTATTAAAATATGATGCTGTATCTGCTGTGACTGCGTGAAAAGAGTCTTCTGCTTGCATCGCATATGATGCCGTTCCATTGTTTCCACCAAAATACAACAAGAATTGTGTAGCGGTAGATGTATCAGAAGTCAACGCATTTAAGGCATATGATGCTGTACCATTTGGAGTTCCTGTATAAACCAAGAATGATGCGGAAGGTGAACCTGTATTATTTCCATTTAATGCATATGACGCTGTTAAAGCATATGATGAACTGACAGCTCTAAAAGATTGACTGGCCCAAGAAGCTGACAATGCACTCACCGCAAAATTTGATGTACTAGAAGAACCTACGGTATTACCAACAACATTTGTAGCCCACGATGCTGTGCCAGCAGTCACAGCGTAAAAAGCATAAATACTACCACTACCATTTAACCACGCAGATAATTCTGATGTTTTAATCCTCTTCGATTCTCTAGCAGAAACATCAACGATATAAAACAAATCATCAAATGAAATCTCACCTGCTGTAAGTTCTACCAATTGTGTTACTCTTTTATTTCCTATGATTGGCATAAATTATTCTATTATTTGAAACTGAATAAATCCATATTCCGTATTTGGATATGTTCCACCAGTAGATGTATAAAATGCCGAATTATCTGTTCCTACAGACATTGTGCATGACGTTGTTGTTCTGTTAGCATAGACCGGATGGAGAATAACCGTAGCAGGCTCTCTATTAGCGTATGGTTGGTCGCCCGTTCCAATTAATATGTAATTAGTGCTTGTTAATGGAGTAGTAAAAACAAGACCAAATTGTGCCCAAGTATCAGTATTCGTAAAAAAGTTTAAGAATGTCATGCTACTAATATTGAAACTCTTAAACAATGCGTTGGTGGCTCTACCAGCACTCCACGTTACTTGTGCCCAAGCCTTAACTGGATTTGTATAGGCACCTATCAAATAACTTGAAGTAACAGCAAAACTTGAGCTGGTTGAACTACTAGCAAATGAAGCACTGGTGGCTGCAAATGATGATGAGGCAAAAGATGAAGTTGTAGATACAAATGACCGTGAAGCAAAAGATGCTGTTCCAGATGTAGTAATAGAATTTATTGCCCAAGAAGCAGTTCCATTTGGTTGTCCATTGTAAAACAAATTAAAGGCTGTAGTTGATGAGTCTGCTGCCGCTGCGTTAATTGCATATGAAGCTGTACCATTGTGAGTACCCAAATATTTAAGAAAAGAAGCGGTATCGGTAGATGTACTAGTTATATTACAAAATGATGAGTATGATGATGTTGCTGCTAAGTCTGAATATGAACTTGTGACTGCTCGGGCCGCCCAACTTGAGGATATAGATTGTGAAGCTACATTTGCTACAGCTACATTACCATAAATATTTCCGGCAGCAACAAACGAAGCAGTATCAGCAAATGCAGAATTATACGCGGAGAAACTACCACTACTTTCAATAAAAAGAAGTAATTGTCCCATTTCCAGCTTCTTAGATTCTCTCTGACTCATATCAGTCAATAGAAAAACATCCTCCGAATGGAGGTCAGCCGCAAATAATTCTATCAGTTGTGATACTCTTTCGTTATTAGCCATAAAATGTATAACCTATAAATAGACGATTAAATCGTTTTTTTAACTTTTTTGATGATGAATTGAACCAATCCGCTTCTAACAATGTCATCATCGGTGAATTTGAACACTTGAATACCGTTGGCCTTTGATTCTTCATCATCAAAAAAGGACATCATTTTGAGAAATCCACTTTTGCCATTGATATCTGACTGTTCTGGGTCGCCACAAATGAAAACCTTACTAAATTCGCCGGTTCTGGTAATTAGTGTAAAGAGTTCTTTGAAGGTCATATTCTGCGCTTCATCCGAAATTATAACTTTAGCGTTCCAATTCAATCCTCTTAGAAATCCAACAGGAATGGAAGAAATTCTCTCTTCTTTTTTAAGAGTATCTACATCACCTTTAGGCAATAACTCCATCAATTTATCTACCAATGGTGCCAAATATGGTGCCATTTTGTCGTCAGCTTCTCCGGGCAAGAAGCCAAGTTTGGCCTCTGATGATTCTACTGCTGAACGGATGTAGATTAAATCGCTTACTCTACGTTCATTGAGTAATGTAAGTGCAGCATATACTGCCATGTACGTTTTAGAAGTTCCTGCCGGTCCAGATACGAATATAACTTTTGTAGTCTTGTCTGTAGCAAGTTCCAAAAATTGTTTTTGTTTTTCATTTAGATTCCTTTGATAAATCGAAAGGTGATTCTTTATTTTGTTGCGTTGTGGGATAATAGGGCTTGTGTCCTTGACTTCATTTTTGTCGATGCGTTTGTTTTTCATCAGTGTTTTTTGGTGTGGACTGCAATGTTTTTTGTAACCTAACTACTCTTGGACAATATTCATACTCTTCTTCTTTCATGTAATAAGAGTAGATATTGTTAAGATTAGTCAAATAATCTTTTTCTGATAATGTAATAACAAAATCAGAATTTTTAAACTGAAATACTTCTATCATTGGCAGGTGATGTTCGATAGCAAATTCTATGATGCCCACAACTTGCTCCATCATATCAACTTTATATTTCTGGGAGAAGGATTGTAAATCCTTACTTTCCGATGGAAGGACGTAGAGAGTTGGTAAACTATTTGTATTCTTTTTTGTTGCCATACTTCATGACATAAATATCAAGTCAGAAGTACAAAAAGAAAAAACGTGGCAGATTTCTCTGCCACGTTACGTATGAACTTGTGTGAATATTACTTGCTAAGTTCTTTTATTCTGTTCTTAGCTATCGTTTCCCATTTTTTGATGGTCTTGGGTTGTGCGTATTTATAATCTAACTTTCCTTTGGTTAGAAGATTCGTGACTTCTTGGGGAGTCATTGCGTTCTCAATAAGAACACCGAGTCCGGGGTCTTGTCTTTGTGCGTCTTTGAGAACTGACTTGTGTGGTTGATATATGACAGGCACATTTCCATATTTGGTAATTTCTCTAATTACCTCCGGATTTTCTGCCAATAGACTTGCCTTAGTCATTCTTGAAACAATATCCGACTCTGGAATATCAGACAAAGATTTTAATTCTTCGTTCATATTCATAGATTACCAAATACGATGTTTCTTCTTATCATACTGAACGATTTCCACCTTCGTTCCATCCGGCCACTTGGTAACAACTCTTTGCCAAAATTCCTTTTCAGCAATAGCTCGGGGTTCGGTGGTTGATGTATAGTCTTTATCAGAGACTCTTAACCCACCACGAATTACAACATAACGTGTTGTAGCTTCATCATTCGACGACCAACAATATGATTCTTGTTCCCCGAGTTCGATTGAAGATATTTCTGGAGTAGGAACTGCGTCCGGAATTACCTGATTTGTTCTTTTTTTGTTTCCCATTATGTGGTTCTCCTATTTTATTTAGGAATTTATTACGGTTTATTTACTCTAACACAAGTCAAGTATCCCACAACTTCACACAAATGTCAATGATGTTGTGTTATTGAATGATATTTATAATGTATGGAAAGTGGATATTCGCGCCTTGACCATATAAAGTTTCATGTAAGGTGCTTAATCCGCATCAGTGGACTCTTCGTGTACAAAAAAATATCCCCCGCTGAGTATTTCAGACGAGGGATATTTTTCATCAAAGGGATTATTAGAGCCGTTCTTCACTCTTAGCATAATACCACGAATCGTATTCAGCTCGACAAGCTGTATAGTCTGCGGAGTGAATGACGCGTGGAAGATTTGTTTTAAGATAAAGGTCCTGATTGTATTGTTTCAGGTATTTTTCCGTGGCTTCGTTAAACAAACCGTCTGCCAATTTGATACCAAGGTATTCCTTCCAATCATATACAACGCCATACTTTTGAAGTAGGAAAATTGCTCGGTCAGTGACTTCCATATAAGGAAGATTGCCGTTCATTTTATAGAACTCACCCTTCTTATACTTCCAGTCTTGGTCTTGTGGAGCGTAGTATTCGCCAAACTCAGGGTCGCCCAATTTACCCAAGTCGTGATGCATCGCTGCAAAAATCATTTGTTCATCTGTGAAGTCAATGTTACAACCAGCAAGTTCAAAGAGTTTCTTTGAAGCGAACGACATTTTAATGACGCCCATGATATGTTGTAGATATCCACCCGGATGACATAGATGGAAGTGTTGGCACATTGAAGCGGGTGCTGTGGCTAGAGATAATCCCAACGAACCATCGTTATCGGAATACATCTTTAGAAGTTTTTCTTTTCTTTCGCCGGTGAACACGTCACCTACGAACTTGATAAATTCTTGATAGTTCTCTTGAATTTCAGCATCGGTTAAGTTTGGTTTTGTAATCATATGATAGTTTCAATTTGAGGAATTATACTACCATGAAGAGAATTAACAATCAACTTATTTTATTTGAAGGTGGCGGATAGTGAGGGAATTGAACCCCCGCCGGCTTTCACCGGATTAGTTTTCGAAACTAACGCAACAAACCAACATTTGCCTACTATCCAAGTCGTCTAAGGTGAGTAGGCAATGTTGCATTGTATCTTGCCCGAGCCTCACGTCTTTCTGAATCTGCTTTTTCTAAAGCAACCAAAATGCGTTCATTCAATGCCTCTACCTCATGTTTTGGCCATGTAATTACTTCTACGCCTTCTGGAAACACACTTAAATGTTCAATCATAACTTTTGAAAATTGGCGGAAGGTATAGGAATCGAACCTATTCTGGGTTTCCCCAGCCGTCAGCTTTCCAAGCTGAGCCATTACCGGTCTGGCCACCTTCCGAAAACAACGAATAACCCGTCAAGGTCTTGCTTGACTTCAAAGCCACGACTTATGATTGTGGCGACCTAACACGGTCTTCGGTTGAAATTAACAACCTACTTATTGCCCGTGATTATCCTGAGTATAAAATACGTCAGGGATTGATTAAGGTACCCGTTGTAAATTGGCTGATGTGCTTGGAATCGAACCAAGTCCTGAGCTTTCAGAGAGCCTCGTGCGGCCACTACACCACACATCAACAAAACTGTCTATCTAAAAATTGGTGGAGCCACCGGGAATCGAACCCGAATCTATTCGTTGCGAACGAACTGTCCTACCGTTGAACGATGACCCCATAAAGTCTTCCTCACAAGAGAGAGACTTTATCCTCTTCACGAAGAAGAAGATGACTAGATGTAAGATTTACGGTTTTCTCCGTGACATTTTTTACAACGTATCCATGTTGAACGTTTTTTACGTGGCCATCGCCACGACCCGATTTTGGTCGGGATTTTTTACCTGTTTGGTTTTTTTCATGTAATATAGTTATTGCTGTAACTACATCTAAATTGTCGGAGATATCATCCGATTAAAGATGAATACCTCCTGTATTAGCCTGAGAGAGTATGACTCTCTTGATTTCTTACCAAGAAATCTCAACTAATCAATAATAGTTAGACTAAAGTTTGGTCGAGAATACGATTCTCTAAGAATGACGGTTATCATTCCGCAACTGCTCTCTTGCAGTCAGCCAAAAATGGTGGAGCCTAGGGGAGTCGAACCCCTGACCTTCTCAATGCCATTGAGACGCTCTACCAACTGAGCTAAGACCCCATATTCGACACAGCCGTAGCCGCGGTTCTGTTCTATCTTTACATTTATCTCATACCTTTCGGTAAGCCCCTCACGGGATGCCTCAACCCGGACTTTTACAACGGGAAGCACTACCCTTTGTCCTGTTTGAGTTGCTCCTAATTTGTGGTATTAACGAATGCTTGATACATTCTCCCAATCATCTGCTTTGGAGCCGCGAACTTCCTCTAGTAGTGCTTGTTAGCAAGTACCAGCGTAAAGTCGCTTGTGTCAAAAACTTTCAAAGAACTGCCTATAACTATACACGACTTGTTAAAAAAGTCAAGCCATCAACGGATTTATCCTGTTGGATTTGGTGGCGTTGGTATTGTAGTCGTTGTGGTTGATTCTGGCTCTTTTGCCGTAGCCGACGTGACTGTAACCGCCTTTGTCTCTGTATTTTCACCAAAGACTCTCTGACCAACTTTTGCCGCCAAATACAAACCGGTAAGAGTGATATATGCGGTA
>Ga0315278_10000353_pt1 | contig 40678 bp, 38 predicted proteins | sample YL17G06_0_MG_FD_203880 | JGI IMG/M metagenome (GOLD analysis project Ga0315278, IMG submission 203880) | Sediment microbial communities from Yellowstone Lake, YNP, Wyoming, USA - YL17G06_0 | ecosystem: Environmental > Aquatic > Freshwater > Lake > Sediment | place: USA: Wyoming | collected... | reverse complement strand
AATGACTGAGAGCATCTGCGAAGAAGCCACCTGCGTGAGAATCGCTTACTGCTCCAGTCTTCGGCGACTTGCTCATCACGTTATGCCGACCTGCCCCGGCCATCCCTGTACCTTGGAGCGGTCCTGTTCCAAAGATCAGGAGGTTCTCAGGGCCAAGCGGGTCGGCTTTCGGGGCCAGGTCTCGAAGCATGATCCGCGCTCCGATGCCTCGACCGCCGAGATGCTTTCGTACCCACTCGTCCGGGATCTCGATCTCCTTGAGAGTGCGATCCGAGAGGTTCACTCCCAGGTACCGTCCATAGCGGCCGTGAATGTGCATCTCCTTCGTTCGATCCGTAGTCCGAGGTCGTCTTGTCATGCCGTTGATTCCTCTCGCTCACCCTTGTCCAGACTCTAGTCCTGCCCGGCCATCGCGCTACAGGCGCGATGCAAGGATTCTCTTGACATCGCTATGGGGAAGTTCGCACGGGTGGTGTTCGATCGACCAGTGCTGCGTGTTGAAGACGTCCTCGACGAGTCGGTCGATGTCATCCGCGCTGATCCCGAACTCCCTGTATCGTATGTCCAGTCCCACGTCTTCGCGCAGCTGTGTGATTCCCGCGACACACGCCTGCGCGCACTCCTGTTTCGTCAACCCTTGCGTAGGCATGCCCATGACCTGCGCCACGCGCGCAAAGCGGTCCGACCGGGCGGCCGCCATCTGCTGCATCACCTCCGGCATGCAGAAGGCCACTGCCTCACCGTGAGCGATGTGGAAGCGTCCTCCAAGTGCTTGGGCGATCCCGTGGGCGACGGTCATCCCTGCGTTTGCAATGGCGACCCCGCCCAGGGTCGCCGCCCAGGCCATGTTCTCTCGAGCGACCAGGCTGCGTTGCTCCCTGACCGCAGGGACGAGGTACGCCCCGACCAGTCGGAGCGCCTCCAGCGCCACGGCGTCAGCGAAGGGCGTAGTGAATCGACTCACGAACGCCTCGAACGCATGTCCGAAGACATCGAAGCCTGTCCCGGCCGTCAGCCTGGGTGGCAGGGACAGCATCAGACCGGGATCCACAATGGCCACTTTCGGCATGACGAGCGGGTTAATGATCCCATGCTTCTCGTGCGTTGCAGGGATCGTGATCACCGCGACAGCGGTCACCTCCGCCCCGGTTCCGGCTGTCGTTGGAATGGCGACAATCGGCAGCGTCTTCTCGGTTATCGGTTCTGACGGATGCCCGACGCGGGTCATGTAGTCGAGCACGGAACCCGTGTGAGCCGCGCCCACTGCAACACCCTTTGCAAAGTCGATGGCGCTGCCGCCGCCTAGTCCCACAACGACGTTGCAGCCTTTCCTGTGGCACAGCTCGGCGACCTGGTCCATCGCGGTGACGGTGGGGTCTGACTCCACTTCCTGAAACACGGTGACGGCTACCCCGGCCTTCTCAAGGGAATCCTTCGTCCGCGCCAGAGCGCCGGTCTTCTCCATGGTCTTGGCCGCGGCGACGATGAGCGCGTGGCTCCCGAGCCGCTTGGTCTCATCGCCGACTGAATCGATCTTGTCAAACCCGAAGACCACTTTCGTGGGCATGGAACAGACGAAGCTGCCCAGCCGCGCGTTGTCCTCTTGTCCGGTCACAGAGATCTCCCTCCTTGTCTCAGCGCGATGCGCGCCTTCACGTCCGGATTGACAAACCCATGGGGCCTATACCCTTTCAGAATCCCACCAATGTCCCGGGCCAGTTTCTCGCGTAGTTCGACGATCGACTCCTCCGAATACCAAGCGACATGCGGCGTCAGAAAGACGTTGCCGAGCTTCACGAGTGCCTCTCCGCTGTGTGCCCCACGAGGCGGCTCGTCGTAGAGGACGTCCAGGCCCGCGGCAAGGATCCTCCTCTCGGAAAGCACTCTGTAGAGCGCGTCTTGATCCACCACCGCGCCCCGCGATGCATTCACAAGCACCACGTCCCTCTTCATCAGCGCAAACTCGGGATCGGATATCAGGTGCCGCGTCGCATCGACAAGAGGCACATGGATGGATATGAAGTCTGACTGGCCGAGCAGATCTTCAAGAGAGACCTTCCGGACTCCCACTCCGCTCATCTCGGCTTCTCCGACAACAGGGTCAAACGCCAGGATGTCAAGCGCCAGACCGTTTGCTTTCTCCGCCAGGGCGCGCGCGATCTTTCCGAATCCCACGAGGCCGAGCGTCCGCCCGCGCACTCGGTGTATCGGTGCTTGAGTGGTCCAATCCCAGCTCCCGCGACGCACCTCCGCGTCGTAGAAGGGGAGTCTCCGCGCCAGGGCCAGCAGGAGCGCCAGTGCGTGTTCTGCCACCTCGTCCTCGCAGTAAGAGGGGACGTTGACCACGACGATCCCTCTCTCTGTCGCCGCCGCGACATCGATCGTGTCAACGCCGATCCCGTACTGCCCGACGGCTACGCACCGTTCGCTCAGGTGCTCAATGACGTTCCGAGTGATCGGCGCGTACTGGTTGATCACGGCATCCGCTTTGCCCACGATCTTCAGGACGTCTGCCTCATCGGTGTAGTGGTAGGCTTGTACCTGTGCTCCCATCCCCTCCAGGATGCTTCGCTCGGTCTCAACGTCGGGATAGTCGTAGTCCGTGATCACGACAAGCTTCTTGTTCATCACCTAGCTCCCCCCTTCCATTTGGATGCAGGGCAGTACATCCCCCCCTTGGAGAATGACCCCGACGGTGGCGCTGCCTCCCAGCTCCTCTTGGGCCCAATCCAGGGCCTCACCGAGCGAGCCCGCGCTGTGAAAACCCAGGGTCCCCCGTTCCTCGACAGTCATACCACGGCAGACGCACATCACCTTGGCTATTCTCAGAATGGCTGCGTGGAGATACAGCGCCTCCGTGCAGACACCCGCCTTCAATTCCCCTCGTCGTTCCTCCGTGCGGAGTTGCGCACAGCTCTTCCGCCCGAAGGCCGCAAACTCGGCGTGGTAGATAGGCGAGATCCCGTCCGGGAAGTCTCCGACAAGGATCACCACGCCGCCCTCTTCCACAGCTCGGGTGGCAAACGCCAACGGCTTGATCCCCTGCCAGTAGTCCAAGTCCGCCGGTCGGGCATCCACGATGACCAGCCGAGCTCTCTTGGAAATGGGTCTCACGAAGATCCTGCGAGCGGCCGCCACACCGGCACGGTGCGCACGAATCGGGTCTCCTGCAACAACCTGTACGACCTGTCCTGTCCCATCAAGGACCACGTTCACGATGAACCTCAGTCCGCCCTGGATGGCCACCTGCTCGATTTCGTTCCGGACTGGGTTCTCTTCGACCCCTGCCAAACCCAAGTGGTCCGCTTGGCGCGCAGCGAGCATATGCGTCCAGGCCGTGGTCTCCTCGCCGCATACGCCGGGCTGGAGGATCTTGGCTCCGCCGCTCCAGCCTGCCTCGGGATGAGGCACGATGCTCCCAATACCCAACACCAAACCCGCTTCTACTACTCTCCGATTGACGAGCACCGGAGTCCCGAGCGGGGTGTGACCACAGGAGACCAGTTGTTGGGGGTCGCGGAAGTCGTGGTTGAAGATCCGGACCCGGCGCACGACATCCTCGCCAAAGGCCCTCCGGATCTCCGTCTCGGTCATGGCGCGATGGGTCCCCAGAGCGATCAGGATGTCGATCCGGGTGTCGGGAACCCCAGCCTCATTCAGTTCATCCAGAATCGCGGGGACAAGCCGCGAGCGAGGCGTGGGGCGCGTCAGGTCGTCCGAGAGCAAGAGGACCCGCCCTCCTCTCGGAGCGAGGTCCTTGAGCGGGACACTCGCAATCGGGTGCGCAAGAGCAGCTTTAGTCTCCGTCTCGACGTCAACGGGAGACGCGGTTGTTCCCGGCGCGATGGTGAAGATGATCCTCTCTTCCACGCGGCACAGCTCCGGGAATCGCTCGGCCCAATCACGGATCTTCATCTCTGGCTTCACTTGCCTAGCCTCTCCAAAACGGGAAGAAACGCATCCTCGGCTTGCAGCATCGCGATTTGATCTTGGCAGCCAGCCCGGATGATCTTCGCGAGCTGGACAGCGCGCTTGCCGATGGATTCCGCCGCAAAGATGCTGAACAGGCTGATGGGATCTTCTTGGTCCGCGAGCGACTCGATCTTGTGAGTGTCGCGACTCCACGCAGTCCATCCCCCCGCCCCGACGTACGTGTTGCCTGAGACGGGGATGCAGTTCTCCAGTACGGCATGCCTCACCAGATCCATGAGGGCGTGCTCCTGCCCCGAGAAGATGTCCAGCCCCTGAGCGATGCCTCCGATCACCTTCAAGTGCACGGCCTGCTCACCCCTTCGGGCGCGTGGATAGCGCTTGCTCACAGACTGGCCCAGGCGGTCAAAGAAAGCCTTCAGTTGCGCCGGGATGGAGAAGTGATAGACGGGAACGGAATAGATCACGATGTCCGCCCGGAGCCACGCGTCTCGGAGAACCTGGAAACCGTCCTTGATCACGCACTCACCCTGCGTCTCGTCGCATTGATAGCACTGGACACAAGGGCTCAGGCGCTTCCCGTGGAAGGCGAACGTCTCCACGTGCAGATCCTCCCCCCCGATCTGGCTGGCGCTCTCAATGGCTCGCTCGAGAAGGAAGAGGCCGTTTCCCTCTCCTCGGGGACTGGCTGAGACTCCTAGCAGGCTAAGCTTCGTCATGCGATCCCTCCGTGTGGTGCGCTCTAGGGGCACGCCCCCGACGGGGCAGCAGTGACTGAGCGATGATGTACTCCAGCACGCCATCACCTCTGTTCACCATGGAGTGCGGTGTTCCCGGGGAAATGTGCGCAGCTTCCCCACCGTGCAGTACGTGTCTCGAATCGCCTATCGAGAGTGTTCCTGTCCCACTACAGAGATAGCAGAGCTCCTCACGAGCTTCGTGCACATGCTGGGGAACGCTTCCTCCGGGGAGTACGGTCTGGTACTCACTGAGTGCGAAGCCTTCCGCTCTGGCTGGTCTGGCGACGAGGAGCGTCTGAGTGGTGAAAGTGACCATGTTCCTCTCAACGATGTCATGGAGGCTCGAAACAACCGGACCCGCATGCAGGTCACCGGCCGACTCCTCTCTTTGGATCGGCACGGCGAAGAGGATGGCCCGGAGTGGGGCGTCTCCCGAGTTGGTGATCCTGTGCCCGACGTGCGCAGGCACGGAAACCACGGAGTTCGAGCGGAGTCTGTACTGCCAGTGCGCTCCGAGCGAGAGAACCGAGAACGCACCTCGGGCGTCGAGGAAGACGTACAGCCGCTCTTGCCGATCGCTCGCGACGGACGTTTCTTCTCTCGGCCAGAGCCAGAGGCGATCGAGCGTCGCCTGGCCTTCGTCGCCTCTCCCCAACAAAGGCTCGATCAGCACTTTTTGCGTCTTCTCTTTCACCGGGCTTCCTTCCTCCTGGCGGACTCGACCTCAGCTTCGCCAAGCGAGTCTGTCCGACGCACCCTACAGAACTCCGTACTTCTTGTAGACATCCGCCAGCAGCTTCCCTTCCAGCAGCTCTCTGCGGGACAGGTTCTCCCGAGTCGCCTTCTCCGCGGCCGCCTCCAAAACCTGTTCTCCAAGCTCCGCCGGAATGGCCACGACCCCGTCAAAATCGGCGAAGATCAGATCGCCGGGTTTTACATGCACATCTCCGCACAAGATGGGGACGTCGTAGGCCATGACGCGCGCCCGGCCTTTGGAATCAAGCGGGCGGATTCCTGCGGTAAAGACGGGGAATCCTAGCGCCTTGATCTTCTCGCAGTCTCGGATCTGGCTGTCGCAGACGCAGCCCACCGCTCCCCGCATCGTCGCTGCCGTGCTCATCAGCTCGCCCCATGGCGCGTTAACGCCTCCGTGATCGGTCGAGTGAACGACAACATCCCCCGGCCGAAGGCTGTCCATGGCGTTGAGCTCCAACCCATACGGATCGTCTTCCACGACGTAGTCCATCAGCATCCACTGAACGGTTCGAGCGGGCCCGATGAACCTGCAGTTCCCGGGGTCCAGAGGTCTCAGCCGCTGATGCATCGCCTGCGACTTGTACCCGAGGTCATCCAGGATATCGCACACCGCTGCCACATAGAGCTTCTCTTTCGCCAACTCAACCAGCTGCCCCAAGTCCTTCTTCTTCACTTCCCGATCCTCCTTGTAGTTAGCTCTAGCTGCGTGGGATATAGCGGATCTGACGGGGGTACGTCGGAAGCATCTCGTATCCCTTCTCGGTCACCACGACGACTTCCTCCATCCCAAACTGCCCGAGGTTCGTGGAGCCTGCACCTGGGGCAGGGCTGAGCCGGCCGCCCCGCGTGATCCCCTTGACATCGTAGATCCACACCTCGATCGCCAGGACCATTCCCTTTCGGACGGACATCTCCTGGCCATCGGTGAGATCTGGCGGCTCGTGTCCCGTCAACCCGATCCCATGACCGACAAATCCGGTCGGCTTGAATCCGTTCTCGGCGAGAGCCTCCGCAGCAGCAGCAAGTATGTCCTTTGCGGCCACGCCGTCGCGCAACGCGCCCAACGCTGCGTCCTGGCCACGTTCGACCGCGTTGATGAACTCCCACTTCTCCTGTGCGATCGACCCGATCTCCAGGCACCTCCCCACGCTCCCGTGGTACCCCTTGTAGGTGCCGCCACACTCGACGACGAGGTGGCTCCCACGGCTGATGGGAACACCCTCAAACGTGGGGTGGCTGTCGATCATCGGATAGCGACTGGGGTCACCCACGAAGTACATGCCCCCCATGGAGAGCCCGCGCTTGATGATGGCCGTGTAGAGGAGCGTTCCGGCCTCTCTCTCAGACATGCCCAGTCGGAAGTTCTCCACGAACTCCCCAAACCCGTCCGCAGTGAGGGCACATGCCGTCTTGAGCGCCTCGATTTCGCACTCAGACTTCACCATGCGGCACTCCCAGATGATCTCCGCCGCCGGGACGAAGGTCGCGTTGGGCAGTTGAGCTCGGAAGAGGTCGATGTCGGAGATGGGCCTCGGGATGTACATCCCCGCGACTGCTCCGTCCTCCAAGCCGACCCGCTTGGCCCCGTATCCGAGACCGGCCACTACGTTTGCCACCTCACGAGGAAGATTCCGCAGGGAGACGGTATGGTGAGGGCGGTCCTGGCCGCGAATGTCGGCGACACAGGAGGTGGCTTCTGCCATGCCTCGGAAGAACTCCGGAACGATCAGGACCGGGTCACGTGCGACAGGCAAGATCAGGACTGCAGGCTGGATGCTCTTGGCACTCCAGTGCTGCGAGTTGAACCCGCAGAAGTAGCGGATGTTGTGCTCATCCCATAGAACAAGCACGTCCACCTTCTTGTCCTCCATGCCAGCCCGGGCTCTGGTCAGCCGGCGCGCGTACTCGCTCTCCGGAAAGTCGCCGAAGCTTGGGCTGGGATAGAACGTACCCCGCTTCTTCTCATTGAGCATCTGTTTCTCTCCTTCGTGCTCTGACAAAGCAGGCCCACTAGGCTGGTGGATGACCTGCTCCCAAGGACTCGCGAGACTGTCCAATCGCTTGTGCTATCGCCTCCTTCGAGTGGAGATGGCAGTTGACGTAGTGGTCCTGCTCCAGGAGGACCCTTGAAGGGAAGGTCCGAGTGCACTTCTCCGATGCCCAGGAGCATCTGGGAGCGAATCGACACCCCTCGGGGAGGTGAATCAGACTCGGAACGGTTCCCTCGATCGCGCGGAGGCGTTGAGCCCTGTCCTGAGACATCTCGGGAACAGCCTGCAGCAGGGCCTTAGTGTACGGATGGGCTGGATGGTCGATGATGGCTTCCTTGGGGCCGCTCTCGACAATGCTGCCGGCATACATGACGTTCATTCGGTCGCACATGCTTCCGATGACAGACATGTCGTGTGAGATCAGCAACACAGCCATCCTGCCGTTCTCAACGAACCGACGTATCAGCTTCAGGATCTGTAGCTGGATGGAGACGTCGAGGGCAGTAGTTGGCTCATCGGCGACCAGGAGCGACGCCTCACACGCGAGGGCCATAGCGATCATGACCCGTTGCTGCATTCCGCCGCTGAGCGCGAAGGGACGTTTGAGCATGATGCTCCGTGGTTCTGGAAGGGCGACCTCTTCCAGGCTGCGGACGGCAATCTCGTGCGCCCTTCTCTTGTCCGGGGTCTTGTGCAGTCGGATGACGTCGACCAGTTGGGTGCCGACAGCGAAGACAGGATTGAGCGAGGACATGGGGCGCTGGAAGATCATCGCGATCTCCCTGCCGCGAATCGCCCGGACCTCCCTTTCCTTCATGGCGAGGAGATCTCTCCCTTCAAAGACGATCTGCCCGCGGGTGATCCGTCCGGGGGGGCGAATCAGGCGTAACAGGGAGTAGCCCGTCACGGTCTTTCCACATCCTGTTTCGCCGATCAGGCCGACAATCTCCCGCCTGCGTATGTCGAAATCGACTCCGTCGACTGCCGTTACCAGCCCGCGGTAGGTCTTGAACTCCACCGTGAGGTCGGAGACGTTCAGCAACTCGTCTGGGCTGACCACAGTCATGGAACTCACAGCGTCAAGAGACCTCCCGCTCTACCAAGTCGCGAATTCCATCCCCCGCCAGGAGGAAACCGGTCACGAGAAGAAATATCGCCAAGCCAGGGAAAGTGACGAGCCACCACCGGCCAGGCAAGTAGGTACGTCCCTCGGCAACCATGAGTCCCCAATCTGGCAGCGGAGGCTGAACTCCGAGCCCAAGGAAGCTGAGACCGGCTGAGGCAAGGATGGTCAACCCCAATTGGAGGGAAGCCTGCACGAGGATCGGCCCCATACAGTTTGGGATGATGTGTAGGAAGATCATTCGCATCGGGCCGGCTCCGAGCGCCTTCTGGACCAGCACGAAGTCGGCATTGCGAAGTCGGAGCACCTCGGCACGGACGATGCGCGCGTTCCACGTCCAGCTGACGAGGGTGATCGCCCAAATCATGTTGAACAGCGAGGGCTTGAAGACTGCGGCGGCAACCATCGCCAACGCGAAGCCGGGGATGGCCAAGAAGCCGTCGGTGATACGCATCAGTACCATGTCTAGGACGCCACCATAGAAACCAGCTATCGCGGCAAGGAAGACACCCACCGTAATGGAGATGGCCACAACAGCAATCCCAACCAGGAAAGAGATCCGCGTGCCGTAGATCACCCTGCTCAAGAGGTCCCGCCCGACGATGTCCGTTCCGGCGAGGTGCTTCCAGGACGGCGGTTGAAGGCGATCGGCTATCGAAAGCTTGTACGGATCGTAGGGCGCAATCCACGGCGCGAGGATGGCTACGAGTGCCAGCGTGATCACGATCAGGAAGCCGATCAGCGACAAGGGCGAGTGCCTGACCGCATAGAGTGCGTATCTCGTTCTCTCTCCCCAACGCCGACTCAATGAAGTGGGCCGCACCATCCACACCGCCTATTAGAACTTGATCCGCGGATCAACCAGCACGTACAGAAGATCGACAAAGAGATTCGTGCAGAGATACATGAACGATATGATGATGGCTGCGCCGGTAATGGGAGCGTAGTCGACCTGGAGCAACCCCATCGTCGCATAGAATCCAAGCCCGGGGAAGGAGAACACCGTCTCAACGATGAAGTCACCCCCGAGGAGGTAGGCCAGCGTCATGCCGAGGTTCGTAATGGATGGCAGGATCGCATTCTTCAGGGCGTACTTGTAGTAGACCTTGCGGGGGCTGAGACCGTAGGCCCAGGCCATCGCAATGAAATCCTCCTTGAACACCTTGAGCATCCCGTCTCTGGTGAGCCGAGTCGTTGTGGAGATGTTCGTGATCGCCAGCGTGAATGCGGGCAGGATGATGTGTCGTAGAGCGTCCAGGAAGGCGACCCAATTGCCGGTGAAGAGACTGTCAAACAGGTACATCCCGGTGATGTGAGCAGGTGGGCTGACGCTGGGATCGATCCTTCCGCCCGAAGGGAAGAAATGGAGGCCGAAGGAGAAGGCAAGCAGAAGCATCAACGCCAGCCAGAACGACGGAAGGGAGACCCCGGCAATCGCGATCCCCCGGGACAGAAAGTCGAGCAACCCGTCCTTGTGTGTCGCCGCCATCACCCCCAGTGGCACCCCGATCACGATGATCAAGAACGTGGCCAGGACCACAAGCTCCACCGATGCTGGCAGAAAGGTCCCGATCTCGGAGATCACCGGCTTCTGGCGGATGATGGATTCGCCAAGGTCGCCGCGCAGTATGTTGCGGATGTACGTGAAGAACTGAACGGGCAGCGGCTTGTCGAGCCCGTACTTCGCCTTGATCGCTTCGATTCGTTCGATCGTGGCGTGGGGGCCTAGGGCGACCTGCACGGCGCCTCCCGGGACGATGTGCGTGAGAGAGAACATGATCGTGACAACGAGGAACATCACAACGGGGATGGACGCAACCCTCAGCAGCACATACCTGAGCATCAGAATCGTCTCCCGGCGGTGGACCCTCGAGGATCACTCGAAGGTGCAGGAACTCGTGCGATCATGATAGTCAAAGGAGGCCCGCCTTGTGGCACCGTACAAAGCGCCCGTCATGGACCCTCGCCAGTTCTGGAGCACACGAGAGGCATTCGTCTGACGCCTGCTTGCACCGCTTCTGAAAGCAGCATCCGGGGGGCAGATCCACTGCGCTCTCCGGTGCGCCTTCCAAAAGCACCTTCTTGTCCTTTACCGTGCCGTGGGGATCCAAGACGGAGTTCATGAGCGCCCTTGTATAGGGATGTAGCGGGCCATCGAGGACTTCGTCAATGCTTCCCATCTCCACGATCTGCCCGAGGTACATGATCGCCACTCGTTCGCCAATATAGCGAGCGACGGCGGCCCCGTGCGTGATAAAAAGATACGTCAGGCTCAATTCCTTCCGCAGGTCCAGGAGCAGATTGAGTACCCTGGCCTGCACCGAGACGTCCAACGCAGAGGTTGGCTCATCCATCACGAGGAACCTCGGCTCTAGCACCAACGCGCGACAGATGCACGCTCGCTGCTGCTGCCCTCCAGAGAGATTCCGCGGGTAGCGATCCAGTTCCTCTTCGCGCAGGCCGACTATCCGCACCAGCTCAGCGACTCGGGCCTCCTCGCCGCTCCGGTTGAGACCGAGGTACTTGCGGTGAATCACCAGTGGTTCGGCAATCGCCCGCCGAACCGTCACACGAGGATCCAGGGATGGCAGGGGATTCTGAAGGACCACCTGCATCTCCTGCCGCGTCCTGCGCAGCTCGTTTCCCTGAAGCTCAAGGAGCTTCTTCCCTCCGAAGATCACCTCTCCGCTTGTCGGTTCGTAGAGCCGGATCGCGGTGAGCCCGCAGGTTGTCTTGCCGCAGCCACTCTCTCCCATGAGCACCAAGACTTCCCCTCGACTGATGTCGAAGCTGACGTCATCGACCGCTTTGAGGGTGTGGCGGGCAAGTACTCCACTTCGCAGGACGAAGTGCTTGCACAACCCGCGTACGCGAAGCAACGGATCGTCTGCAGCGCCACTGTGCAACATGAAACGGAGTGGAGGGCAACTGCCCTCCACTCCTATCCTCCCTTGTCAGCTACTGTCGCCAGAGCGAATGGACGTCCAAAGACAGGTGCATGCTATCCGGCACGAAGCCCTTGACGTCGGCACGATGCACGAAGATGAAGGCCATCTCCCACATATAGAGGGCCGGATGATCGGGGTACACAAGTTGCTGAGCCAGCTTGTAGACGCCCCATCTCTCCTCGCGCGACGCCAGGCCTTGGGCCCCTTCGATCAGCAATCCGACCTGCGGGTTGTTGTACCCGGTCTTGAAGATCGCAGTGGGCACGAAGCCCTCGTCGAAGATCCCGATCGGGTCAGCGAGGAAGAGCTCCAGATACATGAACGACATCTGGGGCATCGTTTCCGCGTTCAGCCTGAGATCCTGGTAGATGCTCCACGGCAGCGGCTTGATGTTGACCTTGATGCCGAGATCGGCCAGATTCTGCTGGACCACGAGCGCTGTGTCTGTCTCGAAACTCCCGGCGATAGGAACAAGGTCAAGCTCCACATCGCCCGCCTTGTAGCCAGCCGCAGCGAAGATCTGCTTGGCCTTGTTCAGATCCCGAGTCGACAGCGGAATATTGGGGTCGAATCCGGGCATGCTGCTGCTCAGTACTCCCTGCGCTATCTTCGTGCCGGGGAGATACGTGTCCGCGCACGCCTGGTAGTCTATTGCGTACGAGATCGCCTCCCGCAGCCTTGCATCATAGAGCGGCGGCTTCGACTGATTCATGAAGATGAACATCTGCGCCAGCGCTGACACGACTTCGACCTGGAACCTGGCATCGGCCCTCAGTTCATCGATGTCCCTCGGATTGATGTGCGCAGTGTAGTCGATCTCGCCGCTCTTCAGAAGGAGAGTTCGCATCGAGATCTCTGGGATGTACTTCAGGACTATCGACCTGAAGAACGTCTTATCGGTCGGCCAGCCACCCCAGTACGCGGGATACCAGACTGCCTTGACGTACTGGCCCTGAACCCACTCCGACAGCGTATAGGGTCCCGTGCCGCAGGTGTGGTCGCCCATCCAGGTCTCTGCCCACGGGTCCGCGGCCGTGACGTGAGCCTTCACATAGGTAGGCGATGGGATCGAGAGTCCCTTATGGCTTGCGAACGCGTCTTCCCAGAGCGCCCAAGGCTCAGCGGTGTGGAATGTGATCGTGTACTGGTCGACCACGTCCCAGCTCTTGACGTTCTGCAAGTAGGTTGCCGGCGTCTGGCCGAGGGCGAGTAGTCGCTCCATCGCGTACGCCACGGCGTCCGCATTGAATGGCGTGCCGTCATGGAACTTGATGCCCTGTCGGAGGTGGAATGTGCACGACTTGAGGTCTTGGCCGACCTCCCACGACGTTGCCAGCACGGGCTTGATCGAGAAATCTGTGACATCGTACTTCAGCAACCCCTCGTACACGTTCCAGGCAATCTGCCCCTCTTGGTGGTCATGAACCTTCTGAGGATCTAGCGTGCGTGCATCCGTCTCGTTTCCAATAACCAGTTCATCACCGGTTGCCAGTGCTACTGTGCCCACGACCAGCGCCGACAGTACTGCGATGCTCAGAATCAGAATCGACCTTCGCATTGGTTGTCCCTCCCTACGATACAACACCGAAAGCCTCAGCTGTCATTTGCACGTCAAACACTACCCTGTCAACCCATCGGGCGTTCTCTAGATCCGGCACATCACCCCCTCTTGTCCGACACCTTGGACTCACAAGTGGAGAGGTGCTCGTCCTGCCCACCCTTCAAGGATTGTGCTCGAAGGGCGTTTTGCTCAGAGCAAAACCGCTTTGCCCACTCCAGTATAGGGGGTCGGCGAACCTTGTCAAGCAGGGAATCTCCTCACACCAGATCAAACAGCGCCAAGCAACTCTATCCGCACATCGAGCCTGCCCGTCTCCTCGCTGGGCACAACGTGACGACAGGACGCCGGAGACATCGGCAGAAGGACCGACACTGACGCGCGGGCCAGACGGACTCGGGCGCACAGACGCACCCCAACGATGGGTTCCGCATTCCCCGTGGGAGCGAACCTCCTGCGCAGCGCCCGTCTGGCTCAGGGCCTCGGAGACCTGTGTCTGGAACGCCGGTTGCCGCGTGCTGCAACGAGCAAGTGGATCAGGAGCTTGAGCGCCGTATAATCGCCTTTGGTTGGGCCAAAATCCGATCGGGAACTGGGGCGAGATGCCAAATCAAGAACGGCACATCAATACCTCCCTTGCCAGGGCACTGAGAGTGTTGGACCTGTTCGATGAGCACAACCGTGAACTCACGCTGACAGCACTAGCTACGAGTCTGGGAAGTCTCCCGGGCAGCATCTACCCGACTCTTTGCACTCTAGAACACTTCGGATATCTCGAAAGGGACCCGGCCACGAAACGGTACCGCCTCGGACTCAAGCTCCTGGCGCAGGCCAATTGCCTTCTCTCCTCCCTGGACCTTCGCGCGCAGGCGAAGCCCGTCCTCAAGCGGCTCGCAGCAGAACTTGCCGCAAACAGTCACCTCGCGGTACTGTACGGGACTGAAGTGCTCTACCTGGATCGGGAAGAGGCGGCCCCCAGCGTGATCATCTCCTCCGTGATCGGACGGCGGGTGCCGTGCTATTGCACCGGCCTGGGCAAGGTCTTCCTCGCCTGTCAGCCTGAATTGGCGCGCCAGATTCTGGCTGTCAGTCAGTTGCCAGCCGTGACCCGCTCCACCATTACCGACCCGGCAGTCCTTCGTGCTCAGTTGGACATCGTGTCGGAGAAGGGGTTCGCTGTGGATCATGAGGAGTTCCACGAGGGGAATGTGTGCGTAGCGGCGCCGATCCGGAACTATCGGGGGACCGTGGTAGCCGCGATGTCGGTGTCCATCATCAAGACCCGTCTTGAATACGAGCCTCTCGAGCGGTTCACGGACGCGGTGCTCGAGGGTGCACAAGAAGTGTCTCGAGCGATGGGGTTCGCGGAGCGCAGCTGACGCCCGAATCTACCATACAGGCTCATCCCTTCGTGTTGGTGGTGATTCCTCGCCGGGTTCTCTTCCCCCACCTCGGCCATCGAGAGCCAGGATGGCAACATTGGAGGATCCGGGCGTGCAAGGGGCCTGCATTCAGTACAGGATTCTGGCATAACGAGTGCCTCGGAGGGCAAGGGAGGCGGGCATGATCCAGGAGCACTTCAACATGAGCTGCGGACAGACGGAGCTGACACCTGCCTGCAAACGCACGATCGGCAGAGATGTGATCCCGATCTACTACCCACCGCTCTGGGAGATGGAGCACGAGGCTCTCTCCCTCTGGAAGGAGTTCCTCGGGACGAAGAATGACGTCATCATCGTGTTCGGCACCGGCACGTCGGGCGTCGAGGCGTCGCTCAATTCGATCCTCGAGCCCGGGGATCGCTTTCTCGTTGCCCGCAACCGGATGTTCGGCGAGATCATGAGCTGTATGGTTGAGGCAGCGGGTGGCGTCGCCGTCCGCCTTCCCTTCCCAATCGGTGATCCTGTGGATCCCGACGCCGTCGCGGCGGCCCTCGCCAAGGACCCCTCCATCAAAGGGTTCGGCGTCGTTCACGGAGAGACGAGCGTGGGGGTCACCAACCCGATCCGGGAGCTGGGAGCCGTGGCTCGGGAGCGAGATGTCCTCTTTCTGGTCGATGCCATCTCGTCCTTCGGCAGTGAGGCCTTGCAGGTGGACGACTGGGGAATTGACCTGTGTGTCGTGAACGGCCAGAAGTGCCTGGGAGCTCCTCAGGGGAACACCTTCGTTTCGGTCAGCCCGCGCGCGTGGAAGGTCATGGGAGACAGGAAGCAGAAGATCAGAGGGTTCTACATGAACCTGCGGGCATGCCAAGACTACCTGACGATGGTCTCCGCCGAGCGTCGGAACTGGGCCGCGGGGACGAATCAAGTGGAGTTCGCGCTCCAGGAGGCCCCTCACCCGGCCTCGCCATCGTTCGTGTTGATGCAAGGGATCTGGGCTTCCTTGGTGGCGATGAAGGAAGAGGGCCTGGCCGCGTGCATCGCCCGCCATGAGACTGCCGGCCGTGCCATACGGGCCGCGGTCAGGACGATGAACCTGGGCTACCTGTGCCGAGACGAGCGGTTCGCCGACCACGCCGTGACAGCGGTCCTTCTCCCGGATGGGATCGGAGACTACCAGATCCGGCGCCATCTCTACGACCGCTACGGCGTGGTCCTCGGGGACGGGAATATGGCATCCTGGGAGGTGTTCAAGAGGGAAGTCGGCAGAAGCTACGTGCGCGTCGGCACGATGGGCGAGGCCGCGCGATACCACAAGGTGGTCTACGCCGTCTTTTCGCTGGGCATGGCGCTGCAGGACCTCGGGGCGACGGCGGACATCGATGGCGCGGTCCGCTCAGCCCAAGCGGTGTATGGCACAGAGAAGGACAGGCAATGAGCGACTTCCTTTCCAGGCGCGCGAGGACGCTTCCCTATTCCGGGATCCGCGAGGTCTTCGACCTGGCCGGGACGATGGATGGCGTCATCCATCTTGAGATTGGTGAACCTGACTTCAAGACCCCGCCGAGCATCGTCAAGGCGTCCTTCCGAGCTGCTGCCGCGGGGATGACCCACTACACCTCAAGTGCCGGAGTCCCCGAGCTGCGGGCTCGCATCGCCGAGGGACTGAGCTGTGAACTCGGCATCCCGTTCGGTCCAGCAGAGGTTGCCGTCACGGCGGGGGGGATGGAGGCGCTGCTCCTGGCCATGCTCGTCACCCTCGACCCGGGGGATGAGGTGATCGTCCCCTCGCCCCACTGGCCGAACTACGAGGCGCACATCCTCCTGTGCGGCGGAACGATGAAACGGCTCCGTCTCGAGGAATCCCAGGGGTTCAGACTTGACCCTGTCGCGCTCCGGAACGCCGTCTCCGAGAGGACGAAGGCGGTCATCCTCAACTCGCCTCACAACCCCACGGGTGCCGTCCTGGACGATGAAAGACTACAAGGAGTCGCCAAGCTCGCGCGGGATCGGGATTTGCTTGTATTTGCGGATGAGGCGTACGCCTGCCTCACCTTCGAAGGTCGACCCTTCCGCAGCATCGCGTCCCTCGCGGGCATGAAAGAGCGCACGGTCATCGTGCGCACCTTCTCCAAGAGCCACGCCATGACCGGCTGGCGCGTCGGCTATCTCGTCGCTCCACGGGCCGTCGCGGAGAGGGCGGCAAGGTTGCACGAGCATACATCTGCCTGCACGAGCTCTGTTTCGCAGGCTGCTGCGCTTGCAGCCTTCGATGTGCCCGCGGAGACAACGGGGAAGATGGTCCGGGAGTACGAGAGTCGCCGAGACCTCCTCATCCGTGGACTGAAGAGGATCCCCGGGCTTCGGGTCTCAAAGTCGGAGGGAACGTTCTACCTGTTTGTGGCGGTGGATGCCTTCGGCATTCCCGCTTTGGAACTGGCCAAGCGCTTGTTGCTCGAAGAGCGGGTCGCCGTCGCCCCGGGCACGGCATTCGGCGAAGAAGGGGAAGGTTATGTGAGACTGTGCTTCGCCAACTCCCGCGCGAATCTGCGCGAGGCAGTACGGAGGATGCAGGGCTTCTTCGCTGGCCTACAGACGCCCACGCCTGGCTCGTCGAGGCGAGTGCTATAATCGTTTGCCTCGGGAGGAGAGCTAGTGAAAGGAAAGGACCGCTACCTAAATGCCTCACTCGCCCGAGCGCTCACACTCCTTGAGTGCTTCGGCGCTGACGAGCCTGACTTCTCGCTCACAGAGCTCGCTGACCGGATAGGCACCGCACCCGGCAGCATCTACAGCATCACCCAAACCCTCGAGCGTTTCGGTTACCTCGAACGCGACTCAGCGACGAAGCGGTACCGTCTGGGTCTTAAGATCCTCGTACATGCGCACTCCGTGCTCTCCTCGCTCGACATCCGGGAGCAGGCGCGCCCCGTGCTGAAGCGACTGGCACGACGACTCGATGCGAACACGCACCTTGCGGTTCTGTACCAAGGCAGGGTTCTCTACTTGGACCGCGAGGAGGCCGCTCCGACGGTGATCATCAAGTCGGTCATCGGACGCCTGGTGCCGCTCCACTGCGCGGCGCTGGGGAAAGTATTCCTTGCCCACGATCCTACTCTGGTCAAGACCGTCTGCAAGCGGGGAGTGCTCACGGCGGTCACGCCGTGGACGATCACCGAGCCGTCCGTGCTCAAGGAGCAACTCCCTCGAGTCGTGGCGACCGGGTACGCGGCAGATCTCCAGGAATTCCACACAGGCAATGCCTGCGTGGCGGCTCCCGTCTTCGACTTCCGCGAGACTGTGGCTGCCGCCCTGTCTGCGTCGTTCATCAGCTCTCGATTGGAGCGCGAGCCTCTCGATCGGTTCGCTAGCACGGTCGTGGAAGGCGCGCAAGAGGTGTCTCGAGCGATGGGCTACGCTGCGCGCAGGTGACGGCCGGTCCAGCGGACTCCTCAGGTCGTGCCCCCCCTTCTCAGTTCTTGGCCTCCGTGGCGGCCTCAATGATCCAAACGCATCTTGGGTCCCCACGCATGACTCGGCCTCCCCAGGCGAAGCGTAGATTTGGGTTGAACCCGTTCACGAATCCCCGGTCCCCGTCGCAGAAGACCTCCTGGATGTCACCGAGGAGATCCGGGGCCAGTTCGTAGCCCCTGAGAGTCTCGCGGATGAAACAGGCGCTGCCTTTCACGACGAAGCGCTTTCCGTCCCACTCCGCGCCCGCTTCCGTGGAGTAGAGTTCCTCCCAGACCGACTTCAACGTGACAAGATCCGCCTTCCCTCGAACCTTTGCGAAGCTTCTTCCCATCAACACTCCCGCCTCGTACATCGCCTTCCCGCAGATGTCCTTGGCGGCTGCTCGTCCGTATCGAATCTCTATCTCCTGCCACGTCGTCAGGAACACTGTAGCTTCCCAGCGATACCCCGTTGACACATGGCTCTCCCGAATTGCGTCTGGCATCAGTCTCCTTTCTCCTCCCGTAGAATGACCATCGCGACTCTCTGGCGCCAAGCAGCCTACGAGCTTTGCCCTCTGTCAGTCTGGACCTGCCTTCGCTCCGAGTTCAGCCGCGGCCCGCCGCGCCACCCGCAGGGCGATCGCCGCCGTTGTAAGCATGGTGGGGAGGCCTTGGGATCTTGGGACAAGGGAGAGATCAGCCACCCAGAGTCTCTCTGGAAGACCCGAGGGGTGCATGGACGCCACATCCTCTGCCGACAGGGGCACCGTGCCTCCCAGGTGGCCGCCATGGACGACTCCCTCGACGAACGGGCCGTTCACGTCGGATCGCTCCATGATCTCCTGTACTAGTGAGATCCCCTCGGTCAGGACCGCCTGGTCGTGCAGGGTGAGCGCCTTCTCCACGCGACCGTCGGCGCCGACGGAGCCGTTCGCCGCGTCGGCGAGCTTGACCATCACCCCCACCCGGTCTCGAACGGAGACGCTGCGCCACGGGCCGTGGTACATGTGAGACAGAAGATCGAAATACGGAGAGAGGATGTAGCGCTCGCGGTCGGCGTACCAGACCATGGGCGGCTCGTCAAGCTGCCGTGCGCGGCGCGAGACCCCGCCAAGAGTGAGGACCACATCGATCCAGAGCCGATCAGCGACGGGCAAGCCGGAAGCCCTGAGGATCTGGGCGGTGCCAACTCCCCCCGCTGCCAGGATGACCGCGTCGGCGCGGACTTCCTTGGAGGAGCCTTCCACCGCTACCCCGCAGGCACGACCGCCTTCCAGAAGAACCCGAGTGACCCGGGCACCCAGGCGGATCTCGCCTCCACTTCTTCGTACGTCGGCGAGGAAGCCTCGGGAGTCCCAGCGCGCACCCCGTGCGCACCCAAGCTCGCACAGGCCGCACCCTTCGCAACACCCTGGGTCGACCGCCTTGGGAGTCGGCCGTGGCTCAAGCCCCATCGCTTGTGCCGCGGCGAACATCCGGTCCGTCGTTGGTCGCCAGCGCTCCCGCGGGAAGGGCCGGGGCGCAATCAGACGCTCCAGCTCCTCGAACTCCAGGCGAAGGTCAAGACCGATCTCGGCCAAGCCATGCTCGGCCCGGACCCAGTTCCCACAAGAGAGACCCGTCGAGCCGCCGGCGGCAAGGCCCCGCGCCACGAGCACTCCCTGGCGTGACGGGGCGAGGTCCATGGCGGGGAACAGATGCCGCAGCGTGCGCGCCGTTCCGAGAAAACCCGCCCGACGCAGAGGCTCCGCCAATCGGACGATGCGCGGGAAAGGCCTCAGCGGCCCGCCGGCTTCGAGGACGACTACCTCAACGCCGCGGCCGGCAAGCTCGCGCGCCGCAGAGGCTCCCCCGGCCCCCGATCCAACGACCAGAGCCCTCATCCTTTGCCCTCCTCCTCATCCGCGTGAACCTTGAGCCAGGCCAGACAGGCGGACTGGCCCTCCGTCATTCGCTCCACGAACCGCAGCCGTGCGCCCGGGTGGAGCCCTGCGATGACTCCTTCGTCCGCCGCGGAAAGGGCGAGGCACGTCTCGGGCGAATAGACCCGGGAGAGCGCGCAGCGATCGATGCGAACCCGGGCTCCGTTTGAGCCTGCGTATTCTGCCCGGAAACGGATGCCCAGGATCCGATAGAGGAGCCTGGCCGCGGCGAGAAGATCCTCTTCCGTCTCGCCGACGTTCAGGCGCCGTCGCGCTTCCTCACCAAGCTCCACACCGACCCGGTAGAGTGCCCGGCGAGCGAGGCGTATTCCCTCTTCTCCCAAAGCGTCACACAGGGCTGCGATGCGGACGTTGTGGGCTTGCGCCATGACCCCCCTCCGCTGAGCGAGGCCGCGTGCGACCCCGCGCTCGTCGCGGTGAATCACCTTGAGACTCTCTGGAGCGCGCTCCGCAAGCAGCGCATCCAGGGCCGCCGTCGTTGCCGCGGCGATCCGGTCCAGCTCCCGGCGGCTGACCCAGGGAGCGACGAAGAACGACGCACAGGCTAGCCTGAAGCTCACAACTCCCTCTCTGTGCGGCCCACGTGGACGACCCCGGGCGGGATCGGCCCGCGTTCGTACAGCGCGTCGATCACGGCAGTGCGCAGGCGCACGATCTCGCCGCGCCGGAGCTTCAGATTCGCTGTCAGTTCCCCGGTCTCTCCTGACAGATCGTAGGGAATAAGCGCCCACGCCCTGGCCTGCTCGGGACGCGAGAGGCGAACGTTCGCTCCCTCTACGGCCCAGTCAATCCCCGCCGCGCCCGTCTCGTCGACAGCGGTCTCGTCCATCCAGAGGAGCGCAACGCAGTACGGCTGTCCATCCCCGACAAGCATCGCTTCCCGTACACCAGGGATCTCCCGGAGAAGGGATTCCGTTCGCTCCGGCAGGACGTTCTTCCCGTAGGACGTGACGATCACTTGCTTCTTCCGGCCCTCGATCACCAGGTACCTCGCCTCGTCCAGGTGCCCAAGATCTCCGGTCGCTAGCCAGCCGTCAGAAAGGCCCAAGTCCTCTCCTTCCCCGAAGCACCCCCTGGTCACCTGCGGCCCTCGGACGAGGACCTCCCCGTCTTGAGCCAAGCGAACCTCAGTCTCTGGGAGCGGCTCCCCGACCGTCCCCAGGCGGTTTCTTCCCAGACGATTCATCGTCACCAGTGGTGCTTCCGTAAGGCCGTACGCGTTGTGGATCTCGATTCCCAGCTTCTGGAATCCCGCAAGAACCTCGGGCCGCGACGGGGCGGATCCGACGACGAGCTGTGCGCAGCGATCCAGGCCGGCCTTCCGGAGGATCGACCACCGCAGGAGACGCCGCATGATCCGACTCTTGGGGCCCCCAGAGGATCGCGCGAATCGTCGGACCACGGGGGCGCACTCGACGCCCTCCCAGACCTTCTCGTAGAACCGCGGGACAGAGAAGAAGACGGTCGGGCGCACCCTGGGAAGGACCCTCGCCAGGTCGCGAAAGTCCTCCAGGAAGAAGAGGTCGAGGGGAGCCGGAGCGTAGTACGGGCCGTAGGTCGTGAGGATCCCCTCGACGACGTGATTCATCGGAAGGAACGAGAGGTAAACCACGCGCCGAGTGCGCGAGTGCCACGGGAACAGAGAGCCAAGCGACTCGGCCATGAACCGGAGGTTCCCGTGGTCGAAGGCCACCCCTTTGGGAGAACCTGTCGTGCCGGAGGTGTAGCGAAGCGTCGCGAGGTCACTGAAGTCGACCGGCGCTTCGGCGCGGCCCAGCCCATCGTTCCCCCGTGTCAGGAACTCCTCCCAGGTCAGGACGCGCCCCCCGGAACGGTCGGGGAGGTCATCCCTAGAGAACGAGACAACCGGAAAGGATGCGCCCCGTTCCGCTAGACGCTCAAGCAGGCCAGGTGTGCCCACGAACAGGGCACGCACCCCAGCATCCTCGAGGATGGCCTCCATCTCCGATGGAGCGCTCGTCGGGTAGAGCGGGACGCTCGCAGCGCCAACGAGGCCGATCGCCACGTCCAAAGACAGGTAGCGCGTGCCATTCGGCCCGACGATCGCCACGCGATCGCCCCTCACGATTCCCATCGCCTCAAGAGCGGAAACGGCGCGTAGGATCTCCTGCCGCACGTCGCGGGCCGATCGAGTCCTTGTCGCGCTTTGCGCGATGTCGTGGTACACCACGGGGCGGCTCTTCCCGGCCAGGCGAAACGCGACCTGCTCGTGAACCGTGCGCTCCGACCGATGCAGGAAGCCACAATAGACAGCGTACTCGAGGAGGTGAGGCAGGAACTCGTGCCAGTCGAAATCGTAGGGCCCAAGCAGGCGATCGACGTTCTCACGAACGAATCGCCGCCGGTTCCTCAGGTAGGGCGCCAAGGTGGAGAGGAGAGCCAGGGATCCGCGTGACGCCGGGCTTTCATCCTCACCCCGCGACCGCGTCGGAAGGGGAACGGGAAGGAAGAGCGGCCGCGGAAGGCGGACGCCGAGGCGATCGCGCGCCCAGCGGCGCACCGCCACGACGAGCTCGCCGACCGTGGGCAGAGAGTCCCAAGGAGCGGTCAGGTGGAAGGTTTCTCCCTCCGCGCGCGGATCAAGGACGAGTTTCACCACCGCCTCGGAGACGTAGTCCACCGGGACGAGGTTGACCCGCATCCTCGGGGAGACCGGAGCGACGCGGAGGTGACCGGACAGATAGAGACGGAGAGGGACGTAGAGCGTGTTGAACGTCTTCACCGCACCGGTCTTTGAGTCTCCTACGATCATCCCCGGCCGAAAGACGGATACTGGGATCTGTGCGCTCGACTCGCGCACGAGTCGCTCTCCTTCGTACTTCGAGCGTTCGTAGGAGTTGCAGAAGCCCATCGAGTCGTCCAGGCCGGCCTCTTTGATCTCGCCTCTTCTCCTCCCGGCCACGTACGCGGTGGAGACGTGCGCAAAGCGCGCTAGGCCGTGATCGGCGTGCGCGGCCAAAGCAAGCTCCAGAACGTGCGCCGTACCGCCGACGTTCGTCTTTCGCAATTCCTCAAGTGACGCGCCGAGGCGAAGGTCGGCTGCCGCGTGGATAACGTGCGTCACGCGCTCCACGAGACCTCCGTAGCTCGTCTCATCGAGGCCAAGTCCAGGCTGGGCTACGTCGCCAGGGAGGACCTCGACCCGAGATCCGATCTGGGTCACAAGTTCCGGCCACTCCCACCAGGCGCGGGAGAGGCGCCGGCGCGCTTGCTCTTGGCCCTCCGCACGCACCACCGCGACGAGGACTCCATCGGTCATCGCCAAGAGGCGCCGGGCAACCTGAGTCCCCAGGAAACCGGTTGCGCCGGTGATGACGAAGGTCGCGCTCACCGACCCCACCCAAAGCGCTCAGCAAAATCCCACAGGTGGTCACGGTTCCGCCGCGCTCTCGCCACGTGCTCGTCGTAGCCCCGCCGGAGAAGGTCGCGCGCGGGCGCGGGATTGCCAAGAAGGCGGGCGGCGTGCCCTTTCAACGTCTCTGAGAGCATCGGCGTGAGCGGATCCACAAACAGCGACTGGAGCCCAAGCTCGTCGTAGAGACTCCGCAGCCGCAGGTCGTGTCCCACGGCCACCTGGGGCACCTGCCGAGCGAGCGAAAGAACCGCGGCGTGATAGCGCGAAGTGACCAGGAGGTCGAGCCTGCGCAGGAGACTCGTCATCTGCGATGCAGTGTACTCGCGGGAGGAGAAGACGCGCGCCCGGTCCCCGTGTCGCATCCGTTGCCGGACGTCTTCCGCAATCGCACCGTCCAGCTCTTCCATGCAGAAGAGGGCGACCGAGCGCTTCTGCTCGACGACCAACCAGTCGGCAAGCTTCGCGTACTCTGCGCAAAGGGCCGCCGCCGCGCGGGTGCGCTCTGCAGAACGAGAGAAGGCGTACGGCCACTTGTAGAGGTCCTTCTTTCGAGCGAACGGGGCAAAGATGCCGGGAAAGAGGTAGAAGTCCACGACCGCCAGTCCGACCACGCCGCCTCTCGCCTCCGGCCAGGCTTTCTCCAAGACGTTAGCGTCTGCCGGATCCGGCTCGAAGGTGAAGGCGTTGTCGGCCGTGACTTCGATCCGCGTCGCTACGCCACACGCTCGCAGCCGCTCGGCGGCCGCCGCGGCACGGGTCACGATCAGGTCTATCCCGCTCGCCACCCGCCCGGTGCGGCGCCGGTTGCGCGGGCAGAGCTCTCCCGCGTCGACGGCGTAGGCCAGACAGGGTTTCCTTTGGAGCTGCGCGCAACGCGCCGTCCAGAGGAAGTAGGAGAGCAGGGCCGAGCCCCACGAGTCCATGAACGTGCTCCCCTCGACGAGAACGACGAGGTCGTGTCGGGCCACCAAACGCCAGACCTTCGCGAAGAAAAGAGTCGGCATGCGGGCGATCTTGACTGTCGCGCTTTCGGGGAGGTAACGCCGCAGGTTGGCGATGCTGAGAGAAGGGACCGTCAGATGAGCGTCTCGGCCAAGGACAGCGCGGAGATCCTCGACGTCCGCGAGGAGAAGCGCCTCGGCGCCGGTGTTGTTCGCCCCGTTGTAGCCGACGACAAGGACACGGGGAGGCTCTCGTCGGATCGTTTGGCTGGCCATGTATGCCTCCTCCGTGGTGCGAGTGTACAAAGTGCACGGTCCGTGCGACACCTCAGGCGAATGCGCCGGCCAGACTCTCACAAGTCGTTCAAGCAGAGACCGGGCTGGCCAGTGCCCGCGGCCAGAGGATCGACGAGCCCTCAAGCCTGCGCTGGTGGGGCCGAGCTCTTCTGGGTAGACTCATGCCTGCCGCGTGGCGGCAGGAAGAACGCTGCCTCAAGCGACGCGCACCGAGGTTCCCTTGCCAGAAGAGAAGACCGATCACAGAGAGACGGAGAGAAGCGAGCTGCGTTCGCCCAAAGAGAGAGCGGAGCCTCCGCTCGACTTCATCCGACAGATCGTCGCCGATGACGTCAGGGCCGGGAAGAGCGGCGGCCGCGTCCACACGCGCTTCCCACCTGAGCCAAACGGCTACCTTCACATCGGACACGCCATGGCGTTCCTGCTCAACTTCGCGGTCGCCCAGGAGTACGCAGGGAAGTTCAACCTTCGCTTCGACGACACGAACCCAGCCAAAGAGGAACAGGAGTTCGTCGACGCCATCATGGACGACATGCGATGGCTGGGCGTCGATTGGGAGGATCGGCTCTTCTTCGCCTCGGGGTACTTCGAGCAATTGTACGAATGGGCGGAGTACCTGATCACACATGGGAAGGCCTACGTGTGCGACCTCTCGCGCGAGGAGATGAGCGAGTACCGGGGAACCGCGATCGCGAAGGGGGAGCACGTCATCACGGCTCCAGGCAGGAACAGCCCCTATCGGGGACGATCTATAGAGGAGAACCTCGACCTCTTCCGGCGCATGCGCGCGGGCGAGTTCCCCGACGGCTCGCGGACCCTGCGAGCGAAGATCGATATGGCCCATCCCAACCTCAACCTGCGCGATCCGGTGATGTACCGTATCCTGCGGGCGACGCACCATCGCACGGCGGACGCGTGGTGCATCTACCCCACCTACGACTGGGCGCACGGCCAGTCGGATGCGATCGAAGGGATCACCCATTCCTTGTGCAGCCTCGAGTTTGAGAACCACCGCCCTCTATACGACTGGTTCCTCGACAACCTGCCCGTGCCGAGCCGCCCGCGGCAGATCGAGTTCGGACGAGTCAGCACGAGCCACGTCGTGCTCAGCAAGCGCAAGCTCCGGCTCCTGGTAGAGGAAGGACACGTCCAGGGCTGGGACGACCCGCGCATGCCGACGCTCCGGGGCATGCGCCGGCGCGGGTACACTCCGGAGGCCATCTGGGCGTTCACCCGGGGGATCGGGGTGACGCGCACCGGCGGGACGGTCGAGTACGAGTACCTCGAGCACTGCCTCCGGGAGGATCTGAACAAGCGCTCGCCGCGAGCCATGGCCGTCCTCGACCCGGTTCGCGTCGTCCTCACGAACTACCCAGACGGCCAGGTCGAGGAGATGGAGGCGGTGAACAACCCCGAGGACCCGGCCGCGGGGACGCGCAGGGTCCCGTTCTCCAAGGTGTTGTACCTCGAGCGGGAGGACTTCATGGAGACGCCGGAGAAGGGGTTCCTTCGGCTCGCCCCCGGCCGCGAGGTGCGGCTGCGCTACGCCTATTTCATCACCTGCACGGACATCGTGAAGGACAAAGGGGGCCGGATCGTAGAGCTTCACTGCACCTACGACCCCTCGACCCGCGGCGGCGATGCGCCCGACGGCCGCAAGGTGAAGGCGACCCTCCACTGGGTCTCGGCGGCTCACGCCATCGAGGCCGAGGTCCGACTGTACGACCACCTCTTCGCCAAGGCGGACCCCTTCGAGCTCGAAGGCGCCGACGATTGGCTCTCGAACGTCAACCCGGATTCGCTTCGCGTCCTCACTGGCTCTAAGCTCGAGCCGAGCCTCACCCAGGCCAAGCCCGGCGATCGCTACCAGTTCGAGCGCAAGGGCTACTTCTCTGCCGACCCCGACTCCCGACCGGGAAAGCCTGTGTTCAACCTCACCGTCTCGCTGCGTGACACCTGGGCGAAGAAGCGAGACGCGGGTCAGCCAACCTGAGGAGGAAGGAAGTCTCGTCTGGTCCGCGGCTCGAATCTGAAGCCCTCAACTCGAAGCCCGACGTACGGCGGCCTCGATCCTATCGACGCGTGCTAGAGCGGCTTCACCGGCTCGCAGATGTCGACGATGTGTTGCCTTGACGGGTGGGTCGTGGGGTCGTTCAAGTAAACCTCGTAGCACAGCCTGTCGTCCGGCTGATACCCGCTCTCCGGGAGCCACTCGCCCATCAGCTTATCCCACGCCGCTCCATACTCGTCGGCGTCGATCTCGCAGTGCGCCACCGCGAACAGCCCACCCGGAATCGTCATCGTGCCGATCTCGCCGCCGACCTGCGTCCCCTTGGGCACGGTGATGCACGCGCTCGAACGAAGCTTGGACGCGTCCGTGATGTCCGGATCGTCTTGATAGACCCCCAACAGCGTCGTCTCCGGGAACCGGACGAGCCCGCGTGGTCCGGCCCACTTCATCAGCTTCTCGATGGCCTTGGGAATCTGGTTGTACGGGCCGATGTGCCGGACGTACGCCACGAAGAGCTCGGGCATCCGCTTGACTTCGACGGTCATCTTCATCGTCTGCCTCCTTGGGGCACCTACGATAGTGCCCTCAGTGTAGGCGGAAGCATCAAGGGCGTCTTTCCGTTCCTTGCCGAGCGCTTGCCCTGAGTTGCTGTTCACTTGCCAAGTCTTGCTCCACGACGACAGCCCTCCCGATCGGAACTGCGTCGCGCTCATGCCGAAGCGCGCGCGGAACTCCCGCGCAAAGGACGAGGGGGATGAAAAGCCGCAGTCCGTCGCGATGCGGGTGACGGAGAGCGTGGGATTTGAGACGAGTCTCGTCGCTGCGGTCTCCACACGGACACGCCGAATGAAGCCGTTCACCGTCTCTCCCACCATACCCCGGAATACTCTATGGAAGTGGTATGGCGAGAAGTTCGCCACCCGGGCGAGGGCGCGAAGAGACAGGTCACCGGCGAGGTTCGTGGAGACGTGATCGATCACCCGGTTGATGCGAGCGACGTACTCCTGGCGCCTCAGCTCGCGCGGGTCAATCATGGCTTGCCTCCGGCGGAGAGTGTAGCCCATCGGGCCAGAGCGAGCAGGTTCTGCCCCCCCGGCTCGTCCTTCCCCTTGACGTGGCGATGGGGGTTCGCTATCATACCGTTCTGAATAGTCAGCAGATTCGCAATGCGCTGACAAGGAGTGCGCGATGGCACGAATGCCGAAGAGGAAACCCGATATAGCGGAATGTGACGCTCGGGAGAGCTGTTGCCAGATCGTCGCCATCGTCAGCGTCGACGCGCGGGGCCAGATGGTACTCCCCAAGGAGCTGCGAGAGCAGGCGGGAATCGCTCCCGGAGACAAGCTCGCCGTCACGGCGCTGCGCCAAGGCGGACAGGTGGTTTGTTTGACGCTCTGCAAGGCGAACGATTTGGGATCCAAGATCGAGGAACTGCTTCGACCGGTATTCCTCGGCTCGATGGCCCGTGAGACAGACAAGGAGAAAACACATGAGCGATAGCGACATCAGAAAGGAAGTGCGGCAGGCGTACGGAAAGGTGGCACGTGAAGCGGGATCCTGCGGCTGTTGTGGACCGGCCTCTGAGGTGACCCAGAAGATTGCCACGCAACTCTTGGGCTACAGCGACAAAGAACTCGCCGCAGTCCCCAAGGACGCGAATCTCGGCCTGGGATGCGGGAATCCCACGGCGCTGGCCTCCCTCAGAGAGGGAGACGTCGTGCTCGACCTCGGCTCGGGCGCCGGGATTGACTGCTTCCTGGCGGCAGACAAGGTCGGAAAGGCAGGCCGCGTCATCGGGGTCGACATGACTGTGGAGATGATCGATCGCGCGCGGCAAAACGCAGAGGAAAACGGGTACGAGAACGTCGAGTTCCGGTTGGGAGAGATCGAGCACCTCCCGGTCGCGGACGCGTCCGTCGATCGCATCGTCTCCAACTGCGTGATTAATCTCTCGCCGGATAAGCCCCAGGTGTTCCGCGAGGCCTATCGCGCCCTGCGACCGGGCGGGGAGATGCTCGTCTCAGACATCGTCCTCGTCGCCGAGCTGCCGGAGGACGTTGCAGCGGATCCCGACTCCTTGGCGGCATGTATCTCCGGCGCCATGAAGAAGGAGGACTACCTCGCCGCCGTCAGGGCAGCTGGATTTGAGAGTGTTGAGGTCCTCAGAGAGCGTCCCGCGGGCGCACGTCAACGGCGAGAACCCGGGACAGAGGACGGTCATGGAGACCGGCCGCAGCCTCGACAACCAAAGACGGTTGAGGAGATCAGAAGGGCGGCCGAGCTTCTCGCATCGGGAGATCTGGACGTCTTCGCCACGAGCGTTCACGTGCGCGCGACCAAAGGCTAGGCGCATCCCGCGAGATGTCCAGTCCAGAGCCGGCCGCACCGCAAACCGCCGCAAGGCCTCTCGCAACGCGCCTCGTGATCTCCTGAAGTCACTTCGCTGAAGGGGGAGAAAGTGAGAATCCTCGCCATCCAGAACTGCTCGCGCGAAGGGTTCGGATCGTACCTGGACTGCCTTCTGGCAGAGGGCGCAACCGTCGAGCTGATCCATCCCTATCGAGGAGGCGCGTTCCCGCCTCTTGCCCTGTGGACAGCCATTCTCATCGGTGGGACCCCGATCTCCGTGTGCGAGGCGAGCCGGCACCCTTTCCTCTGCCAGGAGTTGCGTTTCGTAGCGGAAGCCGTGGCCCGGGAGGTGCCTTGCCTCGGGATCTGCGCCGGGGCGCAGCTTCTCGCCCAGATCCTCGGGGCACGCGTCCGGCCGAACCCCACCAAGGAGATCGGCGGCTACGAGGTCTGCTTGACCGAGGCCGGGGCCACCGATCCGTTGTTCCGTCAGTTTCCCAGGCGCTTCCCTGTCTTCCAGTGGCACGGCGACACCTTCGACGTCTCTGAAGGGGGAGCACTCCTCGCAGAGGGTGACGCCTGCCAGAACCAAGCCTTCCGTTCCGGAAGGGTCGTCGGGTTCCAATTCCACCTGGAGGTATCTCCGGTCGAGGCGGCCGATTGGGCACAGGAATACGCTGACGAGCTTGCCCAATCGGGAAAGAGTGCGCGCACTGTGGTGTCTGAGTGTGCCGCGACTGCGCCCGAGCAGCGACGCCTCGCCGCGGTGCTCGTCGGTAACTTCCTTGAGACCCTGGAGACAGGCAGGCCGTTGCGCCCTGTCACTGGCCGATATGAAACCCCGCCCGCCTGAGGTTTTCCAAGATCGCGGCGCTCTGCTCACGGATGAACTTCTCGGTGTAGTGCCCAACCGTGCGATGCTGCGCACGATTCCTGATCCCTCTTTCGGCAAGCTTGGCTTTCTGCTCTTCGTTCAGGGCGTCGAAGCGCGCGTCCTCTTCCCGGTAGAAAGAGCGAATCTCCTCGTCGGTTGGGATGCGGTAGCGGTTCCGATGAACCACAGCCTCGAGAGGCAAGCGCGGGCGCAACGGCGGCGTCTCGTCCGGATATCCCAATAGAACGAGTCCCGCCGGGAAGACGTACTCGGGAGCACCGAACGCCTTTTGGATGTCCATGGCGAGGACGCCCCCGATGTACACCGAGCCCAGACCCAGGCTCTCCGCCGCGACCACCGCGTTCTGCAAAGCGATCGTGGCATCCCAGAACGAGATGAATAGATTGCAGGCTTGGTCGTTGTAGAACGGCGCCCCGGACAGCTCAAACCACCGCTTGAGCCGGTACTGGTCGACCAAGGCGAAGATCGCGACCGGAGCGGCCAAGAGGTCCGGACCGGCCGAATCTCCAGCGATCTCCTTGAACCGCGCCGGATCGTCGACGACGACGAGCGCGTACGGCTGGAGATTCCCGGCCGTTGCGGTGCGGACCGCGGCCTGCAAGATCAGCTCCAACTTCTCCGGTTCGATCGGGTCGAGCTTGAATCGGCGGATCGAGCGGTGATTGAGCAGACACTCCATGACGGGGTTGGTCATCTGGGGCTCCTTGCTTCTAGGGGTCATGCCGCATGGTCCACCGATCTTCCCACAACCGCAACCGGGTCGCCGTCTTCCTCGGGGTCGAAGGCGAAAGGGCAACCGACCGCCCCACGGGTAGCCGGTGTCCAGCGCGCACAGACGGGGCGCACAGAAGCCACACGAAAACGACACAAGCTCCCGCTAGATTTCCCACCACGGATGCCCGGCTCAGACAAGGCCGTACCGGGAAGGTGAGCCGCTCCGAGAGCAGAGACAGACACCGCCTCGGCGGAACGAGGGCAAATGGGAGGTATCTGGATGGGCAGTCGAAAGACAACCGGGTGTGGGATGGTGGTGTTGGTCTTGCTTGCAGGTGCGCTGGTAGCCTTTGGGCTCGCTGTGAGCGCGGAGGAGGGGACAGGGGTTGTGCTGCCGTCGTGCTGCGGCGGGTGGACGCCTCCAGCCGGGGCGCATGCGGGCCAGGCTTCCTCAGAGAAGGGCTCGATCGAGATCCGCGGCCTCGGCACCTTCCCGTTCGATCCAAGTCAGATCCACGCGCTGAGAGAGGGACTCTTTCGGCCGGGGCAGTTCTCCGTGTTTGACGTTCTCGTCGCCCTCGCCAAAGCCGGGACGATTCCCATGGAGTACACCTACGACGAATCCATGGGAACCTATCTCATCCTGTCGCTGAACGGGAAGACCGGCTGGTGGTACGACGCCCACTACGCCGGCGGCGCGTTTGAGCGGCCGGTCGTGCGCATGGATGAGTACCCGGTCAAGGACGGGATGGCGATCCAGCTCTATCTTGAGTCCCCGGAGCGTCTGGCCGCGATCTACAAGGACTACGCCGACCAGGTCGCCCGCTTAAAGGCGAACGCAGGCCGCATGATCATCCCCAAGGTCAGGGTCCGCGCTCCACAGGGAACCCTCACTTTCGAGGACGTCACGGTCACGGCCCACAACGTCCGGGCGGACGTCTTCCAGACCGGCGTGGTCACCGTCCTGGACGTCCTCCTCAGCCTGGGAGAGCAAGGGAAGCTTGAGTCTGTCACTCTCTCCTGGCGCGACCGCATGGAGAGCGAGGTTGTCGTGGGCAACTACTACGTCGACCAGATCCGGACGGACGGGTTCTCGACCGTGATGAGCGAATCCGCTACCTACATGCATGAGGTGGCAAGCACGTCCCTCGTCGGCTTCCTCACGTCGCACGAGCACATGAGCTCGCACGTTCACCTCGCCTCGGACGTGGAGGTCCTTGCCTCCCCCGAGTACGTCGAGTTCCAGTGGTCGAGCCTCTAGAGGCCGGACCAAGACCTTCTACGACGGGGAAACGAAAGACTACCAAGTATTGAGGAGACCACGATCTGGATCATCTACGCAAACGCGAAGAAAAGGAAGTCAAGGCTTGTGATGACGATCGGCGGGATCGCCATCGGCGTGGCGACGCTGTTTGCCCTTCTGGCGCTCAGTTCGGGCATAGAGGGGGCGCTCGAACGTGAGATCGGCGGACTGGGAGCTCATATCCTCCTCCTGCCCATCGGGTGTCCATACACGATGACGCTCTCCTTGATGCAGGGCGCGGACACGGCGGAGTTCATCCCACAGGAGGCGGTTCCCCAAGTCCGGGCGACCGACAACGTCCGCGCGACGGTCCCGGTCGTCGTGGGCAAAGCAAAGGTGAACGGCAAACTGACGTCGATCTACGGCACGACCGAGGACATCTTCCTGACGAAGGACTGGCGGACGAACGATCTCTCGGGCGCCATCGTAGGAAGCGACGTGGCGACGAAGCTGAAACTGAAGCCCGGCGACCGCCTGTCCCTTGACCTGTACGCCGAGGAGAGCGTGACCGTCACCACCATCCTCGACGCGACCGGCGGCCGGGACGATACCTTCGTCTTCATCCCGCTTGCGGTCGCACAGAAGGTGCTGGCGCTGGAAGGGAAGCTCTCCGGGATCCTCGTGCAGACGACGAACCTCAGCAAGGTCACAGGGACCCGCTACACCCTGGCGAAGATCCCTGGGGTGCAGGCGGTGCCGCCCTCCGAGGTCTTCGACACGCTGATTGGGCTCTTCGACTCGGTCAAGCAGACCCTCATTCTGATCACGGGGATCGCGATCGTCGTCGGCGTCTTGACCACGATGAACACGATGACGATGGCCGTGTACGAGCGCAAGCGAGAGATTGGCCTCCTGCGGGCGTTGGGCTCCACGCGCCGTGAGGTCTTTAGGTTGTTCGTCTCGGAGTCGGTCCTCGTCTCGCTCGCCGGAGGGGTAGTTGGCTTGGCCCTCGGGTATGCGGCGTCGTTCCTCCTGCCGCGGACAAGCGGCTTTGGCATCCAGGCCACGCCGCACTTCAAGCTGGCCTACGTGGGAATCTGCCTCTTGGTCGCCGTGGCCGTGGGAACGCTCTCAGCTATCTACCCGGCGATGATGGCCGCGCGAACGCAGCCGATCCGAGCGCTGAGGGAACTATGAGAATCCACCTTGACGGAGTCTGGAAGGCGTACGGCGAAGGGCCGGGCCAGTTCTGGGCGCTGAGAGACGCCCATCTTGAGGTGTCGAGCCAGGATTTCCTCGCCATCATCGGCCCATCCGGGTCGGGGAAGTCGACCCTCCTACACGTGATGGGGTGTCTTGATCTGCCGACGCGGGGAGAGCTGTTCATCGACGGCGAGCCCGCGACGAAGAAGAACGACCGCGAACTGAGTCACGTGCGGCGCAACCGCATCGGCTTCATCTTCCAGCAGTACTACTTAAACGAGTCGATGACCGCACTGCAGAACGTCCTCTTGCCCCTCGAGTTGGGGAAGGTCAAGGACCGCAAGAGGAAGGCGGAGGAAGCCCTGGATTGGGTCGACCTGAGCACGAAGCGTGGATCTTTCCCCTCCGAGCTCTCCGGGGGCGAGCAACAGCGGGTGGCCATCGCCCGAGCCCTCGCCAATGGCCCGGAGATCGTGCTCGCCGACGAGCCGACCGGAAGCCTCGACTCGGAGAACGGCAAGAAGATCCTGGAAACCCTCATCGGCCTGAACCGTGAGCAAAAGGTCGGGCTTGTGATCGTGACCCACGACGCCAAGGTGGCGGCGTGCGGCACGAGACGAATCGAAGTGCGAGACGGGAGGATTTCATGAAAGACGGAATCATCTGGATTGCAGTCGTTGTGGCGGTGTTGGGTGCGGCGCTCCTCGGTGGGTACTTCGTGCTCCGCGGGGCGGGGAATGCAGCCGCGCCCGCCGGAGTGGCTGCCGGGAGCACCGCAACGGCAAGCCAGGGCTTGCCCGCGCCTGCCGCTCTATCCCCCCAGCCCGAGAGCTCAAGCACCGCCGCGCCGAGCGGTCCGTCAGACCCAGGCCTGGCCTCCATGACCTCTGACCCGGGGTCTGCCACGGCGACCTCGACCGCGAGTGCGCCAGGAGCCACCGCGGTTCCCGTCGTGGCCGGCCCAGCGGGACTCGTCGCGATCGAGAAACTCATCAAGGGCGCGGCGGACTACGACGGGCGCATGGTGACGATCAAGGGCGAGATCCTCGCTCAGTGCTCGGCCGGCTGTGAGTTCAGCGTGGACGACGGGACCGCAGTCCTCTCTGTCCAGCTTGAGGGAGAGGCGCTGGACAAGGTCCTGAACAAGGGAAGCGTCGGCAAGAAGGTGGAAGTGACCGGCGTCTTCCATGCGACCCCACGGCCACAGGTTGGTGTGGAGAAGCTCGGGTCCTGGCGCCTGTACTAGCCGCGCGAGCGGTGGCGGAGAAGACCGATGCAGCCCTCTTCGGGAGGGCGGATGAAAGAGAACAAGGGGGAAGACACGTGATACAGAATCGCAAAGTGACTCAAAGCTTCGTAGCCCATTGGCTGCGAGCCGGGATCGTCTTGGGAGGACTCGTCTTCGGTTTCGGTGCGCTGCAAGGGTGCTCGCCGACAGGGGGGATCGTCCCTCCAACCGGCAGTCTGATGACCGCCGAGGTAGCTGTCGTCTCCGATCCCGCAGGCGGGATGGGCGTGTCCAGTATCTCCTGCACCTTCGAGGTGGTGGAGGTACCCAGTTCGACCTCGTCGCTGATCGCCACTAGCGCCGAACCGGCTCCGATCACCGTTCGCGCCGACTGGACCGCGTCGTGCGGCGTTCACAAGTCCGAGACGTTCACCTTCACGGGAGGCACCGAGACTTTCATCACAAACTACGAGGACCCGGGCGGCTATCCCCTGACCATGAACTTCTGGGTTGCGGTCTCGTGGGTGGACGCGCGCGGGAGCCATGTCGTGCGGAGTGCCACGGCGAACGTCACGACGGGAAGCAGTGGCAGTGGCAGCGGCGGCGGATGCACGATGTAGCGCACCCCTACTGCCGGGCACGGCCGGCTGCGGGCAGGTCCACTCTGAGGGCCCTTTGAGTGTCGATTGTGCCGATTGCAGCCGCCCCGAAGCGGAGAATCAGACCCCTCGTTTGGCGGCGTGCGTCACGCTGACGCGGCCGGACAAACGGTCCACGCGCCGGATCTCTCCGCAGGTAAGTGCCTGCCAGCTCGTCCCGAACTCGGCAAGCGGCTCGGAAGAGAAGACCGGACCGTCCGGAGTGTCGCAGGCGTGAAGGGTGTAGTAGGTCTCGAGCTCGTGCCAGGCACAGAGGACGAACGCGACGCCCTGTGAGAGCATGAAAGCGTTGAGCGACGTATAGTCCTTCAAAGAGCCCACGGCCAAAGCGAGGGCTTCCTCCGCGGCCGGGCGTGCCAGCGCGTCAAGGAGAATGCCAAAGTACGCCTCCGAGTCTGTGTCGCCCTCCGCGTGGGACGGCCGTGGAAGCGGGTCGCGAATCGTTCCATTGTGGCAGAAGAACCAGCGCCGGCCTCGAGCATCCCGCTCGAAAGGATGGACGTTTTGGATCGCGACCGCTCCCACCGAGGCGCGGCGGGCGTGAAGAAGGAAGACGCGGCGGTGGGCCAGCGCTTCCAGGCCCTCGCCCTCCCAGCACGGGCTTGTGCTTCGCACCCGAACAAGCCGCCCGTCATCCTCAATGACCGCTCCCCAACCATCCGCGTGCTGGAAGTGGCCCGGGTGCTCGTAGAGCTCGTGGCGGGCGTTTCGCCCCTGAGCCATGCGCAGGAAGGGTTCGATCAGCCTCTCTCCTGGGATTCCATCGGGGGCAAGAATCATCCGGCACATTCCTCTTTACTCCCTCCTTGACTGTGTGACTATACGTTATGACCACGGGCCGGGCTCGCTCCACGTCGAGCGCTCCTCTGGCAACCGCTTGCGATCCCAAGCCTGTTTCGCTACGCTCGTCCTTTCCTTGCTGGCGGTCGGCAAGGACAAGACAAGGAGGACGGCATGGCTGAGAAGTCGCTAGTCATCATTGGCGGAGGCATGGCGGGTCTCGCCGCCGGCTGCTACGCACAGATGAACGGATACGCAAGCGAGATCGTCGAGGCGGGGCGCGTCGCGGGCGGACTCTGCTCCGCCTGGACACGGAAGGGCTATACCTTCGACACGAGCATCCACTTCCTCGCGGGCTGGAAGTACGGCGCGCTTCGTCAGGTGTGGGAAGAGCTCGGAGCGGTCCAGGGCCGCGAGTTCATCGTGCATGAGGAGGGAGGGCACACCGAGGGAGACGGGAAGACCCTCATCACCTACCGCGACCTCGGGCGGCTCGAGGAGCATCTCCTCTCCTTCTCGCACACCCAGGCCGACGCCGACCGGATCCGCGAGCTCGTCGCTCTCGCGCGGCGTTGCACCGCAATCGATATGCCCCTGGGCAAGCCGCCTGAACTTCTCGGCCCGATCGGCCTCCTGCGGATGCTCTCTGAGATGCGCCCGTTTCTCTCCCTGTGGCGCAGGTACTCCAGGGTCTCCATCCAGAGCTTTGCCGCGAGGTTCGAGGATCCCTTCCTCCGCGAGGCCGTTCGTCTCCTGGGCGACAGCACGGCCTGGCCGATGCCCGACCGACCGCTCGTGAGCGTCGCCATGCAGCTCGCCTGGGCGCACACCGGGAACGCGGGCGCGCCCGTTGGGGGATCGCAGCCCCTTATCCAGGCGATCGTCCGCCGCTATCAAGGCCTGGGAGGGAAGATCTCCTACTCGAGCCGGGTCGCAAAGATCCTCGTTGAGAGTGGCCGCGCGATCGGCATCCGTCTGGATGACGGGGCCGAGCGGCGCGCAGATGCGGTCCTCTCGGCAGCGGATGGCCGGACAACGCTCTACGACTGGTTGGATGGCCGCTACCTCCCGCCGCGCGTGAAGCGCGCGTACGAGACGTGGACCGTCTACCCACCCATCCTGCAGGTCTTCCTGGGTGTCGCTCGCGACCTCTCCCTTCTGCCGTTCCATGTGGACTCACCGCTTGCGCAGCCCATCACCATTGCCGGGGAGAAGCGGACACGGCTCTCCGTGCGCCACTCCTGCTTCGACAAGACCATGGCCCCGGCCGGGAAGTCGGTCGTTCAGGTGTGGTTCCCGACGAACTACCCCTACTTCGAGGCACTCGCCTCCAATCGCGCCCGGTACGAGGCAGAGAAGAAGGAGACCGCAGAGAAGACGATCGCGGAGGTCGACCGCCGATTGCCCGGGCTTGCGGCTGCGGTCGAGGTGGTGGATGTGGCCACGCCGATCACCTACCGCCGCTTCACAGGCAACTGGCAGGGTTCTGCCGACGGTTGGTGCATGACGACGGCGAACGCCTCCTCCCGTCTCCCCCTCCGCCTCCCAGGCCTCTCAGGTTTCTACATGGCCGGCCAGTGGACGCAGCCGTTCTCGGGCACGCCCGGCGCGGCAACCTCCGCACGGAATGCGATCCAGCTACTCTGTCACGCCGATCGAAAGGCGTTCGTCGCCCGGGTCGCGTAGCTCTAGCACGTGGCAAAGAAGGAGAGGACGCATGACTCTAACCGATGGAGCGGGTTGTGCGAGCTGTGACGGTTCCGTCCTCAGACTCACGCGCGAGCTGGTCGATCAGTTCACTTCCCTCTGGTGGGAGGGCGACGCCAGCTTCCCAGATCTCGACCGCAGCTACTCGCACAGAGAGCACGTCGAGCGCGAGGGAGAACTGAGAGAGCTCGTCGGGAAGCTTCTTCTTGAGCTCGAGGCGCCGCCGGAGACTTCCGCACAACGGGAGCAGGCCGAAACTCGCGTGGGCGAGGCCGGACGGCGCTTTGCCCGGCTCGCCCTGGACCTTGAGGACTCCCACCTCGACATGCTCATCCAGGGCGGCTTCAGCCGGGAGGCTCGCACGTTCAGTCGGTTGGCCCGCGAGTTCGATCCCCAGATCCCAACGGCAGACGTCCTCCAGGCGAACCGGAACGTCTGGACGATGAACGGACTCCAGAGGATGCTCGGCCTGCCCATTGAGGTGACCCCGTCCGTCTTCGCTTACAGCCTGCTCTATCCCTACACTGACAACTACCTCGACGATCCCCTGGTTTCGGAAGAAACCAAGGTCTCCTTCAACGAGCGGATCGGGCGACGCCTGCGAGGGGAAGCGGTCGCTCCAGCCAATGCCCAGGAGGAACGGATGTGGAACCTCATCGGGCGGATCGAATCCCAATACGACCGCTCTTCCCATCCCCAGGTCTTCGAGAGCCTGCTCGCCATTCAACAGGCCCAAGAGCGAAGCATTCACCTCCTCAGGCACGGCGCCTCTCCGTACGAGGTGGACGTGCTCGGGATTAGCCTAGAGAAGGGCGGCTCCTCCGTCCTGGCCGACGGCTACCTCGTGGCAGGCTCGCTTGCCCGGCCCCACGCTGAGCTCTTTTTCGGTCTGGGGGCCCTTCTTCAGCTTGCCGACGACCTGCAGGATGTCAGGGAAGACATGAAGGGCAGCCTCCTCACGGTCTTTTCCCAGACCGCGCGGCGCTGGCCCCTCGACGGTCTGACCAGTCGCACCTTCTCTTTCCGGACGAAGGTGATGGACTGCCTGCGCGCGATCACTGTGCCAGATGCCCAGCCTCTGGTGGACCTCATGCGGAAGAGCTCGCTCCATCTCATCATGGACTCGGCAAGCCGGGCTCGACACCTCTACTCGAGGAAGTACATCAGGGACCTCGAGGCGCACTCGCCGTTCCGTTTCTCCGTTCTCCGAAGGGAGCGCCGCAGGCTTGAGCGCCAACGAGCCAGGTTCTTGCGTCTGGTGGATGGCGGCCTGGGGAAGGACTGACGCCTCTTCGAGGACCACGCTCTCCCCGCGGTGGTGGGATCGTCACTGCAGGCAGTGCGGGCGGACGGCAAGGCCCTCACCGAGAGCGTGCCGCGTCCCGCGGTTGCGCTTGCCTAGAGCCTCCGCTCGAAGATGAGCACATCGGGGCTTGATTTCGCCCACGGCTTGAACCCCAGTTCCGTCAGGATGGGAAGGAAGCCCAGGTCGTTCTCGAGCGGACCCGGGCCCATCAGGTCGACGTAGCGGCAGGGGGCGGCGAGGCTCAGGGCGTGGCGAACGAGTTCCTCTGCGGTGTCCGTGGTCCCTTCCAGGAAGTGAATCGGGTAGAGGATGCCCTGCCGTGCATAGCCGCCGGCAAGGAAGCCGATGAGCCGACCCCGATCCCGCACGCCCAGGAGGTGTGGCACGGAGGAGAGCGCGGCCTCCGGCGCGCGGTCGAACGGATGAAAGGTCCAGCCGTTCGGGAAGAACCCGCGCCCGATCTCAAGCGAGTGGGAACGACGGACGAATTCCATGGCCTCTGCCAGCGGGACTTCACAGACGATCTTGGAAGGTCGCGCCTCAGGCCAGGTGGGGGTCTCTTTCTCCCCTCCGACGTTCGTGAACCAGGCAACCTCTTCGAAACCGTTCGAGCGGATGATGTGGATCGAGGCCTCGTTTTCGATGTGCGTCGAGAGGCCCACCCGATCCGCCCCTTCCTCGCTCACCCCCTCGAGGAAGTGCCGCGTGATCTCCTTGGCCGCGCCGGTCCCACGGCGCGCCGGATCCGTGCGGATCCCCTCGAGCCACGCATAGCCGGGAGCGAGGTACGTTCGGTGCGCGAATCCCACGAGGACGCCATCGACCACGGCGACGACGAACTCGCCCTCTGTGTCCGAGAGCCAGTCGTCAAAGACGAGCGGGACGTAGTCGGTCCCCTCCCAGATCTGAGAGGAGATCTCAACGATCCTCGGCTTGTCGTCGCTCCGCGCCCTGCGCAACTCGATTCCCATGCTTCCCTCCACGACGCTTGGGTGAGACCGGTAGACGATAGGGGCGCGGACTCCCACGCGCAAGAGCCTCGCGTTCCTCCGAGTCCCCCCGGGAGGAGTGGGCTGTCAGGGATGAACCTCACCCGACTGCTTGCGCCAGAGGCGGAACCGCTCCGGTATCGGAGCAGGGCTCGCGGAGGTTGCCCAGCGGTGTAGCCCTCGCTCCGCCCTTGGGGCATGGGAACAACTGGTGCGACTACATCGTTGACATTGTGTACATCGTCTGCTAGAATGGACTTCGGAAGGAGGGAGAATGCCTAGCTTAGCGGTTTCCGTTCGCATTGACCCCGAGGTAAAGGATCGTCTCTCCTCGATCGCCCGTCTTGAGCGCCGCACAACGAGCGATGTCATCAAGCTCGCTATCGAACACTACCTCGCCACCTATGATGAGCTCCATCCCCAGTTCCGCGCGGACATCCTCGCCGGACTCAGGGAGATGCGGGAAGGGAAGGCCACTCCCTACGTCTCCGGCTGAGCTCTCTGCGTGGCCTACTCGCCGCTCCAGACGCCGCGGTTCACCCGCATACGGAAGAAGCTACCCCTAGCGCTTCGCGAGGCGATCGACAGGGAAGTCAAGCGAGTATGCGACTGCCCATCTCTCGGGGAAGCCAAGAAGGGTGATCTCCAAGGCGTTCGAGCCGACAAGTTCTCGTTCGTCGGACAGCTCTACCTCCTCGCCTACTGGGTCGACGACGGCGCCAAGACCGTCACCTTCCTGGCCGTTGGCGGACACGAGAACTTCTACCGCGACCTCAAGCGCTACGTGAAGTAGCACGAGGAGACGCGACCAACCGCCGGCAAGAGCCGGGGTAGGGGAATCGAGAGGAGGGAATGAGCGGTGACGTTCTCCTTCCCGGAGTCGTACTGGGGCCGTGGCGTGCGCGAGCCGGTACTTCGCTCTTGACCTCAGGTGCGATGGGCCTGCTCCGCGGCTTGGACTCCCTCTATCTTGAGTTCCCTTCGGGGAAAACCTAGAATGAGGTTCTCAGAACGAAGCTGAGATCCAAGTTAGAGTCCACGGATGTGGTGTACGGGGGTAGAGCGCTCAAGGGGACTTGAGGAAGGTGACCATCGCCTCGATCTTCGGTTAAGGCAAACAGAGCCGACGTAGGTCGGCGCCGAGGAGGAAGCGA
>Ga0315278_10000352_pt1 | contig 40852 bp, 28 predicted proteins | sample YL17G06_0_MG_FD_203880 | JGI IMG/M metagenome (GOLD analysis project Ga0315278, IMG submission 203880) | Sediment microbial communities from Yellowstone Lake, YNP, Wyoming, USA - YL17G06_0 | ecosystem: Environmental > Aquatic > Freshwater > Lake > Sediment | place: USA: Wyoming | collected... | reverse complement strand
AAGGTCGTCCAGGCTTGGGCGAAGAAGCACTTCGACATCTACCCCGAGGAAGGATACTGGTCCAAGACCGTGACCTGCATTAAGAACACGAAGAATCTCTCGATCTCGGACCTTGTCAAGACCCTGGCCAAGGACTACAGCTTCCGCATCTCGAATGGCTACGGCGCGATCAAGGAGAAGACCTTCCGCATCGCCCACATGGGCGACGTGCAGCTGGATGAGGTTGAGGGCGTGCTTAAGGCGATCGAGACGGTCCTGAAACTGTAGCAAGGAGGTCCCCGTGCCGTTCAAAGTCCTCGTCTCAGATCCACTTGAGAAAGAAGCCGTGGCCGCCATGCGCGATGCCGGTCTGGTCGTGGAGGTGAAGACGGACCTCACCCCCGAGGCTCTGAAGAAGGAGATCGCAGATGTCGACGCGATCGTCGTGCGCAGCGCGACCAAGGTGCGCGTGGAGATCATCGACGCGGCGCGCAAGCTCAAGTTGATCGTGCGCGCCGGAGTCGGCTTGGACAACGTTGACGCCGAACACGCGAAGACGAAAGGAATCGCCGTACGGAATACCCCCGGCGCGAGCACGAACTCCGTTGCCGAGCTGGCCCTGGCCCACATTCTCTCGACCGCGCGCCACATCGGACGCGGGACGGTCACGACGAAGGCCGGAAAGTGGGAGAAGAAGGCGCTCGAAGGAGTGGAGATCGAGGGCAAGACCTTGGGCATCGTGGGGATCGGCCGGATCGGCCAGGCTCTCGCCCACAAGGCCTTCGCTCTGGGGATGCGCGTGGTCGCGTTCGACAAGTTCGTGAACTCAAGCCCGCTTCCTATAGTGGTGACGCTCGTTCCGTTCGACGAGCTCCTGCGCACGAGCGACTTCATCTCGCTCCACATCCCCTTTGTGGCGAAGGAGGGACCAACGATCGGGGAGAAGGAGATCGCCCTGATGAAGAACGGAGCTCGGATCGTGAACTGCGCCCGCGGCGGGGTGATCGACGAGGCGGCGCTTTCGACGGCGCTCTCCTCGGGAAAGGTCGCCGCCGCGGCCCTGGACGTCTTCGCCAAGGAGCCGCCCGACCCGACGAATTCGCTTCTTGCCCAGGAGAACCTCTCCCTGACCCCCCACATCGGGGCGTCCACCGTGGAAGGCCAAGCGAGGGTCGGACGCGAGGCGGCACAGATCGTGATCGAGTTCTCCAAGGCGCACTAGGAGGCGGGTGTGTCAGAGATCATCCCATTCCGCGGCTTCCGGTATGACCTGGCCCAGGTCAAGGACCTGAGCCTCGTCGTCACGCAGCCCTACGACCGAATCAGCGACGAGGACCAGCGGGTCTATTACGGGCGCAGCCCGTATAACCTCGTACGCCTGGAGAAGGGGAGGCGAGAGCCAGAAGACAACGGAGAGAACGTGTACACGCGCGCCGGCGCCCTGCTTTCCGAGTGGGTGAGGAAAGGGATCCTGAAGCGCGACGAGACTCCTTCACTCTACGTTTACCACCAGGAGTACGAGTTCCGCGGCGAGCGGCTGGTGCGCAAGGGCGTCATCACGCTGGGGAAGCTCGAGCCGGAGAAGGTGCACGCCCACGAGCGGACCCTCAAGGGGCCCAAGGAGGACCGTCTCCGGCTGATGCGCGCGACGGAGACGAACTTCGGCCACATCTTCATGCTCTACTCCGACCGGACCCGCCGCGCCGACCAGGCCCTGGAGGGAGCCATCGCTGGCAAGCCGCCAACGGCCGAGGCGCAAGACGACTTCGGGAACCGCCACCTCGTGTGGCAGGTCACGGATGCGGGCGTGATCCGTGAGGTGCAGTCAGCGCTCGCGGACAGAGACCTGTACATCGCCGACGGCCATCATCGCTACGAGACGGCGGTCAACTTCATGCACGAATGCGAGGAGAAGGGCTGGCGACCGGCGGCGCCGGAATCGTTCAACGCCCGCATGATGACGCTCTTTAACCTCGACTCCCCAGGGATGACGATTCGGCCTTGGCACCGGCTCGTGCACGGCCTTTCGGGCTTTGAGGCAGGGGCCCTCCTCGGGCAGGTAGAGAAGGACTTCGAGGTCGTCCGGCATGCCTCCCTGGAAGCGGTCGAGAAGGCGCTCCAGGCGGGTCGCAAGCGGCACACGTTTGGCTTCTACGCCGGCGGAGCCTTTGCCACGCTCACGTTGCGCGACGAGAGGCTGAGGCTGATGGACCAGCTCCTCTCAGGGGGGCAGTCCTCCGACTGGAAGCGCCTCGACGTGTCGATCCTCCACACGGCGCTCCTGGAACGGTACCTGGGAATCGACGCCAAGGCGTTGGAAGAGGAGCGGAACGTCACCTACACGGGCGATCCGCGGGACGCGGTGGCGAAGGTCGACTCGGCGAAGGAGCAGGCTCTCTTCCTCGTGAATCCGACCTCGCCCGAGGAGGTGCGCCGCGTCGCCGATCACGGGGAGAAGATGCCGCAGAAGTCGACCGACTTCTATCCCAAGCTCCTCTCCGGCCTCGTGATTCACAAGATGGAGATCAGGAAGTAGGCCTCTGGATTCTCGCCCCTATCCGCCGAGACTTGGCTCGGTGTCCCTACCTTCGCTCGATGCTAAGACCGAGGCCGGGGATCCGCACGCGGCGCTCCAGCTCGCGCAGGAGCAGGGAAACAATGAGGACGAGGGCCAGGTAGAAGAGCGCAGCCACGACGTACACGTCGAGGTAGTTGAAGTACTTGTTGGCGATCCTCTTGGACTCGCCCATGATGTCGAGGATCGTCACGATGTAGACGATCGATGAGCCCTTGAGCATCAGGATGAGCTCGTTTGACCAGGCGGGGATGACGAGGCGCAACGCCTGGGGAAGGATCACGTAGCGGATCGACTGCGGCAGGCTCATCCCGAGCGATCGGGCGGCGAGCATCTGCCCCTTCTTCACCGATTGGATCGCGCCGCGGAAGTACTCCGCCTGGTAGGCGGCGGTGTTTAGGCCCAGAGCAAGAATGGCGCTCAGGACTGCGGAGATGGTGATGCCCAACTGGGGCAGGCCGTAGTAGACGAGAAGAAGCTGGACCAGGAGAGGCGTCCCGCGGAAGAACTGGATGAAGATGTTCGCCGGAATGCTGAGTGGCTTGCGCCCGTAAACCCGTGCCAGTGCCAGTAGGATCCCCAGGACGAAGCCAATCGTGACGCACGTCGCTGTGACCTCGACCGTGACGAGGAGGCCGCTTGCTAGCTTGGGCAACCACTCCCACTTGAAGAGGAACGTCACTGGTTCGTCTCCCCATAGAGTTCACTGATCTTGCGAAGGAACTCCCCTGTCCTCGGGTGTTTGGCGTTCGTGAACATCTGCTGGGGCGGTCCCTGCTCGACGATCACGCCGTGTTCCATGAAGATGATCTCGTTGGCCACGGACCGGGCAAAGCCCATCTCGTGGGTGACGCAGAGCATCGTCATTCCCTCACGCGCCAGCTCGATCATGACCTCGAGCACCTCTCCAATCAGCTCCGGATCGAGAGCCGAGGTCGGCTCGTCGAAGAGAATGAGCTTGGGGTCCATGGCCAGGGCGCGGGCGATCGAGACCCGCTGCTGCTGTCCCCCGGAGAGCTGGGCGGGATACGCGTTCGACTTTTCCCCAAGGCCCACTCGCTCGAGTTCGGCGAGGGCGCGCGCCTGGGCCCGCTGCTTGTGCATTCCGTTCACCGTCATCGGCCCAATGCCCACGTTCTGCATGGCGGTCAGGTGAGCGAACAGGTTGAAGTCCTGGAAGACAAAGCCCATCGATGCACGGAGCCGGTTGATGTCCGCCTTGTGATGGGTCACCTCCGCGCCTTCGAGGAACACCTGGCCCTTGTCGGGTGGGGTGAGCTGGTTCACGCAGCGCAGGAGGGTGCTCTTCCCCGTTCCTGACGGACCGATGAAGACCTTGGTCTCGCCCCGTTCGACGTCGAACGACACGCCGCGGAGCACCTCCTCACTTCCGTATCGCTTGTGAATATCGAGAACCTTCAACAGCGGTGTGCTCATGTCCCTAGGACTGTCCCTCCTCGGTCGATCCGGCTACCTGTAGGCCCGGGATGCGCGTCCGCTTCTCCAGCCACCCCAAGCTCCGGTTCCCGGCGTAGGTGAGCACGAGGAAGATGAGGGCCACGGTGAGATAGGCGGGGATGGTTAGTGAGTAGTCGCGATCGATGATCGAGCCGGCGGTGCGAAGCAGCTCGTTGAAGCTGACGACGTAGGCAAGGGTCGTGTCCTTTGCCACGGCGGAGAACTCGTTCGACCAGCCCGGGATCGAGAGACGAAACGCCTGCGGCAGGATCACCGAGGCGATCGCTCGTGTGCGGCTCATGCCCAAAGACCGAGCGGCCATCATCTGGCCGTGGGAAATCGAGAGGATGGCTCCGCGGAAGACCTGCGACTGGTATCCCGACGAGCACAGGCCAAGGGCAACCGTGACGGCGACGAACCGGGAGACGCTCAGGCCGAACTGGGACGGGCCAAAGTACAGGATGACCAGGAGGACGAGCGGAGGAATGCTGCGGAAGATCCACTCGTAGATGAAGGCGATGAGGCCCAGGACCCGGCCACCGTAAACCTGCAGGATGGCGACGATCGTGCCGACGATGAACCCCACGACGAGCAGGGCGAACAAAAGCTCGATATTGAGGAGCGTCGCCCGCAAGAGCACGGGCAGGCTCTTCCCCAGTGTCAGCAGGTGTTCGATCCTCGCCCCCTTTCTCGGAAGAAGCTGAGGGGTCTCCCGGAAGAGTGGGAGACCCCTCCTCAGAATAGAGGCAACTCCAGCGCTACTTCGTGGCCTCCGTGGCCAGGGCGCTGGCGTACGCCGCGACGTCCTCGAGAGTCTTGGCGTTCAGCAGGAGATTCCCGTACTTCACGAACGCCGCGGTGACCTTCTCCGGTGTTGAGGCGAAATAGGCCTTGTAGAGATTGTCCCAGGCGCTACCCGGCGTGATGGTGAGCTCTTGCAGGCCTCCCGGTTGTTCGGTCACCTTGAGGCCCAGCGTGACCATGGCCGCGTTGATCTTCGGGAGGATGCCCTTGGGATCCTTGTCCGCGACGAGGAAGCCGAAGTACTCGTTGGTGTTGATGATCCCCGCCACCACGATGTCGTTCGGGAAGGCCGCGAGCGAGGCCAGGGACGCGGGCTCGTCCTGGACGACTGCGTCGATCCGCTTGTTCACCAGGTCGAGGATCGCCAAGGGGTACGTGCTGTAGCCCTTGACCTCAACCGGGACTCCGGCGCTCACCAAGGCCTCCAGCCAGCCAAACCCCGTGGTCCCATCTTGCGCGCCTACAGCCTTGGTCGGCCCCTTGCCGATGAGGGCCGTGATGGCGTTCAGTCCCGAATCCGAGCGGATGACGATTGCCTGCTGGGAGAGGTAGTAGGGGTTGGAGAAGTCAACCACGGCCTCGCGCTCGGGCGTGATCGTGAACCCCGACACGCCCAGGTCGATGAGGCCGGACTTCACGGACATGATGATGGAGTCGAATGCCGTTTTCTCGACGACGAGATCGAAGCCGGCCACGACCGCGATCGCGCGCATCGTATCGATGTCAAACCCAAAGTACTTCCCGTCCGTGGTCTCCATCTCAAACGGCGCCCAGGGGATGTCCGATCCCACCTTATACGTGTCTTTGGCGATTGCCGTCCCTGCCCCAACGAGACCGGCGAGCGTCACAACCATCAGCACAACCAGTAGCTTGCGTGACATTCTGCGACACCTCCTTGATTGATCCACTCTAGCACGCAGCTGAGCGCGGAGTCAAGCGCCAATCCGGCCAGGCCTCGCCGTGCGCCGCAGCAAAGGGGCGTCGGGCGGCCCCTTCCTGCCGCGGCGGGAGGGAGCCAGGCGATTGTCGCTCTCTCGATGGTCCCAGCCGACACCTGTCCCGGCTCCCGCGGACAAAGCGGTCTCTTTGCCTTTCCTCGGTTCCCCATCAGGCGAGCGTGGCGAGGCTACTCTGCTCACAGAAGACAAGGAGGCTACGATGCGACGGATGGCCGCACGATTCACGGTGTTGTTCCTTCTGGGTGTGTTGGCCACAGGGGTGGGCACGCTTGCCGGGGTGGGTTTTTCCGGAAGCATCGGCCTTGAGACCACGTTTGCCCCCATTCCTCTCTCGTCCTACGGCATTGCCTCTCAACTCTCGCTGGGACTGAGGGTCCCGGGCTTCTCCTTTGATTCCACGACCGTGTTTGATCTGGCGGGCTTTCAGTCTCAGGAGTTTGCCGTGGCCGCGGTCGTGGGTCCGGTCAGCCTGGCGAACGACATCCTGTTCGATCCGTCCTTTACTCGCGACACGTTGTCACTCGATACCCAGATCATCGGCATAGAGACCGGGCTCGACTTCATCCTGGCGAACACGGGATCGGCACAGACACCTAGCTACAACTTGGGAGCCGTGGTCAAGTTCTCCAGCACCGTGATGGCGGGATTCTCGCTCACGACGCTGACCGGCTTCGGCGCGACGAACCTCGTCAATCTGCTGGGAGGCGTGGAGGCTCCATTCTCTCACGACCTGCTCTACACCTTTGGGCACATCGCCTCGCTGTTCAATCCGGTCCAAAGCTTGGTCGTGACGATCGTCCCGGGCTTCTACTTCGAGGAGGAGCTCGTCCGTCTGGAGATCGACTACTCTGGGGTGCTGGCGAGCAGCACGACGTGGTTTGACTGGACTGGGTTCTCCAAGCAGGTGCTCGAGTTTGGCTACCAGTACGGCGCTCCCCGGATCGCCTTCCTCACCTCTCTCTCCATCGACGGCACATTCACCATCACGGCCTTGTCCTTCATCCTCGACGCGGACATCAGCGGTGTGCGCGTCACCTCAAGGACACGGTTCGCTGCCCCGAACCCGCCCCTTCCCATTCCCGTCGTCTTCTCGGGCGAGGGGATCGCCGTGTCGTTCGACCTCTTGGGCGCGCGCATCACGACCGAGACGGACTTCGACGACTCCTTCCTCTTCGAACAGGAGTTCGTGGCCCTTGAGCTGACGGTCGACCCAGTCACATTCTCGAGCCTCAGCCTTTTCGACACGGGAGCGTTCGCCCACCAGTGGGTCGCGGCATCGATCTCCTTCAGCGGAGTGACCTTGTACACCCGGGCGGCGTTTGGCGTGCTCGGGGTGAGCCAGGTCGTCTTCGGCTTTGAGTTTGAGTTCTAAGCATGAGAGGAACCGAGGAACGCCGCCCTGAAGCACAATGGAACGATCTCGTGCGGAGGCTTCTGGCTGGGAGCGGGGACCTGGCGGCCGCTCGCGAGGAGCTGTTGCGCGAGGCCTCGCCGCTCGTGACTGAGGTCATCGGGGAAGTCTTCCCGAACAGTGGATTCTCTCAGGAAGAGCTTTTCCGTCCCGGGTATCTTGGCCTCCTCAACGCGACGTACAACGTTCATCTGGCAAGGGGAAAAGACTTCCAGGAGTACGCCAAGAACCTCATCAAGGGTGAGATTCGTCAGCACATCCGGGATGCCGCGCGGCGCGCGCCGATCCCGCGATGGCTCAAGGATCTGAACCGGCAGATCGAGACGGCCGAGGCAAGGCTTCTGCGGGAGACGGGGCGTCTGCCGACGCTCTGTGAACTGGCCGACGCGGTCAACATCACGGAACAGGGGATCGCCGAGATCTTCAAGGCCAGAGAGGCCCTGAACTACGTGTCTCTCAGCGCAGAGCAGCGGCAAAGCGACCCCATCCCGACGATCGACCCGACCAAGATCGAGAGCAGACGCCCCGACTCCTTCCCGATCGAGCTCCGCATTCGCATCGCCACCGCCCTCGAGCAGTTGGGCGAGCTGCAGCAGTATCTCTTTAGGAGCCTCTTTCCGCCGGCGAAACCTTAGACGGATGGGGCAGGGGTTCCCCCTGTCTAGAAACCTTTCCTGTGTGGCACAATCATAGTGTCGACCAGGGCAGTCGAACCTGAAAGGAATAGGAGTCGGGGCTCGAGTGCCGATCGGCGACCCGCCACAGCGCGGATGGGTCCTTGACAAGTGAACCGAGAACGCCGCAGCAGATGCCCCGCAAGGGGCAGGAACCTCGAGGTTCCTGAAGTGAGCAGCAAGCGGCCAGGCGGTTTCGCCCGAGTTAGGGCTTCGGGCGATGGACCGTCTGCGCCGTGCAGGTGCGAGCAACACGATGGAAGAAGCCGCGCGAAGGCTCTGCCCTCGCGCATCACCAATCCTCAGAGAAGCATCTATCAAAGGCAAACCGTCCGAAAGGGCGGGACGCAAAGCTACGGACCTTCTGGGCAGCGCCCAGCAATGGGCACTGCGAAAAGGGCAAACCGGGAGCGATCCCGGGACGCAAAGCCACGGGTCTCACGGAGACAGCCGGGCTACCGCACACTGCCTGATGGTGGCCGAGTCGCTAGGTGCACTCGAACAAACCATTAGGAGGTGCTTTCAATGAGGATGAACAAGTTCGTAACGTTTGGTATGGTTTTGGTCACGTTGGTTCTTGGCAGCGTCATGGTCTCGGCAGTGGGCACGCCGGCGTCCGCGTCGGCTACGGCGAACGTCAGCTTCACGATCCCCTCATGGATCTCGCTTACCGTCACGAGCGGTGCGAGCGTCAGCTTCGCGTCGATCACCGGGCCCGGCACCTACGCCGGTTCGGCGGCCACGAATCTGCGCGTCATCAGCACCACGGCGTGGACCCTGTCGGATCAGATCGTGTGGACGAGCTCGACGCTCCCCACCGGCGCCAATGCCGCGACGCAGTCGACCCTGAACAGCGCCCTCGCCCGGTCCTACACGGCGAGCGGGACGTGGGGTCAGCAGACTGTCGCCGTGACGTACGCTCTGACCCTGGCCGACACGGGCCTCGCGAACCTACCGGCAGGCAACTATGCGCTCGTGGTGCAGTACACCGCGACGACGAACAACTAAGCCCGCGCGGGGGTTCGCAGACTTGGAACAGATCGCAAGGGGGCGGAGGCGACTCCGCTCCCTCGCGCAAGCTCGGCGTTCTCGTGTTCACTTGTCAAGGACCGTACAATGCGAACGCGCGAAGCCTTTCCCTTGGAGGATGAACGTGCGCAGGTGTCGCTTGCAGAGGTGGATTCTCGGGGGGCGAAGACCGGGTCCTCAGGCAAGAGGGCGCGAGGGAGGCCGGGTCGCGTGGTGGGCCGTCGCCATTCCGGTTGCGCTTTGCCTCGTCTCCATCCTGAGCTTGGGAGCGGTCGCCGCGTGCACCGTCTGCACCGGCATGGGCTCGATCGACCGAAACGACGGGAACACCAACTTCCAGAACGGATCGCCCCTCCAGGCGGGCTTCGCCGTCTACATCTCCGGGACGCACCCGGCGACGACGGTCACGGTTACTGGGACGGCCACCTTTCACTGCCTGTGCAACGGCGCGCCTGGGGCGCTCTCGGTCCAACTGGCCGGGACCTACAGCATCCCCGCCGGGAGCAGCAGTTGGTATCCGTCGGGCACTCAGAGCGACCCTGCGACCTATCAGGGTGGTGTGACTCTGCCGGACTGCGGATCGAACGGGGTCAGCATCGGTTACCCCGGGTCGACAGAGACGTTCGCCTTCACCGTCACGACCGACCAGAACGTGACGGTGAGAGTCCGCTGGCACTACCGGGGCACGAGGAAGAGCAACGGGTCTCTGACTGGAGGGAACTGGAGTGCTACCCTGCCTGTGTCGGTCGACTGCTCTCCCTGCGCTCCTACGATCGAGGTCGTGACGGCGGCGAGCGTTACGACGGCCCACGTGGACGATGCGATCACCTACACCTACACGGTGAGGAACCAGGGGAACGTGCGATTGACGGGCGTCGGCGTGACGGATAGCCGGCTGGGCGCGATTGGGCTGGGCAAGACCACGCTTGACCCGGGGGACAGCACCACGGGGAGCGCCCAGTACTTTGTGGTCACCGGTGACTTGCCGGGGCCGCTTGTGAGCACAGCGACGGCTACGGGGACACCGCCTTCGGGGCCGGCCGTGACGGGCACCTCCGCCCCGGTCTCCGTGACGCTCGTGCTGACGCTCTCTCTGCAGGTTCTCTCCGGGGCGAGCTCGAGTTTCCCGGCCATCGTCGGCCCGGGTCACTATTCCGCGCAGGGCGGGACGACCCTCAGGGTGACGAGTGACCATGCAGGATGGACGTTGAGCCAGGCGCTCTCGTTCTCCGTCCCGCCGGGGGCAGACACGGCGACGGTGGGACGCGTCTTCCAGATCAGCTACGGCGCCTACACGGCCCAAGCCGGTACGACCGACGTGCTGGCTAGCTACGTGCTCGTTATCGCAGCCACGGACTTCGCCGGCCTTCCGCAGGGGGACTACCTCATCACGATCACCTACACGGTCACGAGCGGCGGTTGACGCCATCCCCTTGCGGACGCACGATGCAAGAGCCAGACCGATGAAGAGGAGGGAGTGGCGGATGACGATCAGCGCACGAGCGGCGGCTGCAGCTCTCCTGGTGCCCCTCTTTCTCATCTGTGTGGCCGGTTTGGCGTTTCGGGTTGGCCCGTCCTCGTTTCACCTGGAGCAAGCGCCGGGGACGGATGAGACGTACACCCTTGTGGTCACCGACGACACGGACCACGCGGAGGAGATCCGACTGTACCTCGGGGACTGGATTCGCTCGCCGGACGGCGAGCACGACTGGGACATTCCGCTCGATGGCGCGCGCTTCACTCTGGATCGCTCTTTCGCGGCAGGAGAGACGGTGAGAGTTCTCTACACGGTCGCTCTCCCGGGGGGGCGCGACCTTCAGGTCTTTGGTGAGTTCGTGGCGCAGGATCCTCGGCTGACCGGGACGATCGGTGGTCCGGGGACTCTTGGCCTGACGCAGGCCACCGGCGGTGAGGCGGTCCAGTCTGCCTCGGGAATATCGGTCACGCGGACGGTGGAGGGCGTCGACGCGGCCGGCGTCGTCACCGTTGCCCTCCAGGTGCGTGCACAGACCGCCTTCTCAGGGATCAAGCTGTATGAGAGGTTCTCGCAGCACGCCGAGGTGACGAGCCCCGACAGCGGCGGAGTCACCCTCGACACGGTGAATCGATCCTGTGCTGACTGGATCAGCCTGTCGAGCACCCGGCTCAGCCTCGTTCCCGGCGAGAGCAAGGAGGTCTCATTGCGCATTGCTGCTCCCACCGGGATCTCCGGGATGTACTGGGGCGTGGTGTTCGTCGAGTCGGCTCCAACTGCCGAGAACCGTGCCGGTACGCAGATCCTGAGCATCTACCGCACGGCGGTGAAGGTCTACGTGACCGTGCCGGGAACGGCGGAACTCTCGGGCCTGATAACGAGCGTGCAGGTCACGTCGACCGACCCGCTCACGCTTTCGGTCGGGTTTGACTGCACCGGGAACGTGCAGCTTGCGGTCTCCGGGGTGGTTGACGTGATCGATCAGACCGGCACCACGGTCCGCTCGCTTCCCATCCCAGAATTCTACGTCCTTCCAGGAGCCCACCGGGACGTCCTGGTCAGCGACTTCCCCGGCTTGAGCCTCACGGCTGGCGTGTACCAGGCCGTGGCGAGGCTCGACTTTGGGGGCGAGAACCCGGTCGGTGGCGTGCGCGGCTTCCGCGTCAAGTAGCCGTCGGCCCGTCGGGCAGGTTCTCTTAGTCTCCCTTCTCCATCCCTTGGCGGCCCTCGAGGTCGACTTTGAGCGCGAAGAACTGGAGCAGGTCCTTCAGGGTCAGGATTCCCACGAGCGCATCTCCCTGCACGACCATCAGGCGGCTCGTCCCGGTCCGGGTCATGCGAGCGAGTGCCTCCGTCGCGTCGGCGTCCGGGGAGATCGTGTTGTCGACCGAACAGGTTCCGGCCAACTCCCGCACCGTGTGCTGGGCCCACTCGTGGCGCGGAATCGCCTTCACGTCGCGCGTCGTGATGCAGCCGGAGAGCCTTCCCTCGTCGATGACCGGGTACATCTGGAAGTGATGGCGGTACACGGTCTCCTCGACGAACTGCTCCACGGAGATGAATGAGGACACAGTCACCGGATCGGGCTTCATGAAGCGACGGACCGGCTCCCCTTGGAGGGCCCGGCGCACGAGCAGCCTCTGGTAGGAGACCTGCGACGCCCCTCTCAGGAAGAGGCCGATCAGGGCCCACCAGATCCCGCCAAAGACGTCACCGCGGACGGCGAAGAAGACTCCCAGGCCGATCAGCGCGAAGCCGAACCCCGATCCGATGACGGACGCGACCCGCGTCGCCCGTTGGAGGCGTCCGGTACGTGCCCAGAGCACCGAACGCAGCACCCGGCCACCGTCGAGAGGGAACGCCGGCAGGAGGTTGAACGCGGCGAGGACGAGGTTGATCGGCCAGAGATAGGCGATGACCCCCGCGAGGGGCACCGGCCACCCAGCGCTCCTCGACCACAGGGAGAGCCCGTAGAAGGCGAGGCCGACGAGGACGCTCATCGCCGGCCCCGCCACTGCCATCCAGAACTCGGCCTTGGCGTTTTGGGGCTCCTCCTCCATTTCCGCCACGCCTCCGAAGATGAACAGCGTGATCCCGCGCATGGTTAGGCCAAAGCGCCGGGCGACGAGGGAGTGGGAGAGCTCGTGGGCGACCACGGAGGCGAAGAGGCCGAGGGCTCCAGCGACGCCCATCCACCAGTAGGTAGACGCTGCCAGGCCCTCGTAGTACGTCGGGAAGACGCCTTGTGCCAGGGACCAGGTGATGAGGACGGCGATGATGAGCCAACTCCAGTCGATGCGGATCTCAAATCCAAACAGACGGAACAGGGTGACCCGCCTTCCAAACATCACTCACCTCCCAGAAGCAGACAGAGTATAGCGGGTCGGTTCAGGACGGCGTGGTTCCGCGCGGACGGTCGGCCAGGCCCCGCTTGAGCCCTTGGCCGATCCCAAGACCGCCGCGGTGGAGCGACGGCCGACCTGCTAGAATCGCGCGGGCGGAGGTCTCGACCGGCCGTGTTCCGACGGCGGGGCTCGGGACCGACGGCCAAGGTAGGTGCAGCGTGGCGGAACCCAGAAGGCGCTTTGCCGTGTTGACGAGCGGAGGGGACGCGCCCGGGATGAACGCGGCGATCCGCGCCGTGGTCCGAAGTGGGATCGATCGGGGCTGGGAGCCAATCGGCGTCCGTCGCGGGTACGCCGGCCTCATGGAGAAGGACTTCGTTCCGCTTGCCACGCGCGACGTGGGCGGGATCATGCAGGCCGGGGGAACGGTGCTGGGGAGTGCCCGCTCGCCCGAGTTTGAGACGGAACAGGGCCGGAAGAAGGCCGTGGCCGGGCTTGAGGCAGGCAGAATCCAGGCCGCGGTCATCATCGGAGGAGGCGGGTCTCAAGCCGGAGCTTTCGCTCTCTCCCAGATGGGATTCCCGGTGATGGGGGTCGCTTCGACGATCGACAACGACCTCTACGGCTCCGAGACGACGATCGGGGTCGACACGGCCCTGAACATAGCGCTAGAGGCGATCGATCGGCTGAAGGTCACGGCCTCCTCGCACCGGCGCGCCTCGCTCGTCGAGGTGATGGGGCGCGGCTGCGGGTACCTGGCGCTGATGGCGGGGATCGCCGGCGGCGCAGAGTCGATCGTCATTCCCGAGGTGGCGACCGATCCCGATCGCGTCGCCGCCGACGTGCGTTCTGCCTACGAGCGCGGGAAGCCCCACGCTCTGGTCGTCGTGGCCGAGGGGGCGACCTACAACGCCGCTCGCCTGGTCCGCCACTTCGAGGAACACCGCGACACTCTCGGGTTCGATGTCCGCGTGACGATTCTCGGGCACGTGCAGCGGGGAGGATCCCCCACCTTCTTTGACCGCCTCCTCGCTACGCGGCTGGGGGCCGCGGCGGTGGAGTGTCTCGCAAGGGGGGAAGAAGGCCTGTTGGTCGGACTCTTCCGAGGCGAGGTCGTCACGACACCGCTCTGCGACGTGGTGGCGAAGAAGAAGACGTTGGACCTCTCGCTGCTCGAGCTCGCGCGCGTGCTCGGGCGCTAGAGACCGGCCGAAGGCAGAGGAATGGCGGTGGCTCGGAGAGCCAAGAGCCCGAGACGGCCGCTGGGCGGGAGCCCTCGTCTCGCTCGGCTGGAGGTTCGAGGTTGCGGGAGAAAGGGCCCAACGGGTGTTCGACTCGTTAGCAGTGGGGGTTCTCACCATCGTGTCACAGACGCTTGGAGAGGCATCGGGTCAGGAGCCGCTCGGCTGCAGGGTTCTGGTGGTCGGGACGACCGGCTCCGGCAAGACGACTCTCGCCAAGCGCCTCGCGACCTCTTGGCGGATTCCTTACGTCGAACTGGATGCCCTGCATTGGGGTCCCCAGTGGACAGAGGTCGCAGATGAGGTCTTCTGTTCCCGCGTCGCTTGCGCGACGGCGGGCAACGAGTGGGTGGCGGACGGCAACTACCGACAGGTGCGTGGGCTTCTGTGGCCGCGCGCCGACACGGTCGTGTGGCTTGACTACAGCTTGTTCACGGTGCTGCGTCGGGTGACGTGGCGGACGCTACGGCGGGTCGTCTCTCGGGAGGAGTTGTGGAGCGGGAACCACGAGCGGTTCTGGGGGAGCGCCCTGGGACGTGATTCCGTGATCCTGTGGGCTCTACACACCCATCGGACCAGGCGGCGTGAGTACGCAGCCCTGTTTGCGCTGCCCCGCTGCGATCACGTCTTGCGTGTCCGCTTGCGGTCCCCGCGGGAAGCGAGGCGATGGCTCTCCGCGGTCTCCAGGGAGGAGGAGCCCTCCCTTGCGTCGTGAGGCGAGGGGAGCCGGGCGGCTGCCTCATCGAGGGAGAGCCGCGCACCGCGGTCTAGCGCGGCTTGGACAGCCTCGGCGCCGAGGGCGGCTCCCGTCTTTGTCAAGAGGGCGTCGGTCTGGCGCCGCGCCAGGGGGGTCAAGGCCCGGTCTGCTCAGGACACAGCCGAGGAGTTCTGCCGCGTCCTGGAACGCCCCTTCCTCGGCTCGAAGCTCGGCCCAGTTGGCGAGGGCTTCCAGCGCCGCCGGACGCTCTCGGAGGGCGGTCGCCCGTCGCAGCGCCAGCGCGAGGCACGCCGAGGCTTCTGCCCGTTCGCCCTGCAGGCGGGCCAGCCGCCCCAGTTCCAGGAGCGCCCACGGGTCATCGGCTCGCGACGCCAGGCTTTCCTCACAGCGGGCCCGTGCCAGCGCCAGGTTGCCCTCGCTTGAGGCGATCCTTGCTAGGGTAGCCAGGACAAAGGCGGCACGGGGCCGGGCTCCGGCGGCTTGCCAGAGAGTGGCCGCTTCATTGAGGGCAGAGACGGCCGCCTCCCGATCTCCCAAGTCCAAGGCGGCCAGGCCGATCCCTTGCAGGGCGGCCGCTGTGTGGCGGCGGTTTCCCATCGTCTGCGCCACGGCGAGGGCTTCCTCCAGCACGCGGCGAGCCTGGGACGGGTCGCCCAGGTGCCGCGCGACGCGTCCCAGAGACCCAAGGTCGCTGGCTGCTCCGTCCGGGTCCAGGCCCAGTCTGCGCCGAAGCGCGAGGCTCGTCTGGTATCCCTCACGTGCCCGCGCGTACTGGCCCTGCGCTTCCTCAGCGAGGGCCAGCGTGTGACAGGCCAGAGCGATCCCCCATGGATCGCGGATCCGACGCCGCAGTGCTAGGCTCCTTCTGACCAGCGTCTCCGCAACGACGGGATCTGACTTGACGAACGTCCCGGCCAGAGCCTCCAAGGTGGTCGCCGTGCCCCACAGGTCATGCTTCTGCTCGTAGAAAGTGAGACTCGACCGCAGGGCCGGCTCGGCCTCCTCGGGAGTCTCCCACATTCCTTCAAATCCGCAGAGGACACGCGCAAAGGCGAGGGAGTCGCTTGGCCCGAGGGGTTCGAGCGACTTCACCGCCTCAAGGAGGAGCGCGCGGGCCTCGCGTTCGGCGGAGTAGCGACTGAACCAGGCCTGACACGCCAAGAGGAAGTTGTAGAGCTCCATGGCGGCTCGATCGTCCGACGGCGGAAGTGCTGACGCGGACGCACGACTGAGCTGTGCGCCCTCCGCGGAGCGGCTGGTGATGTCAAAGAACAGGAAGAAGCCGCGTGCGGCGCGAGCCATCGACTCCACCTCCCCGCGGGTGGCGGCCCACAGCCAAGCTGCCTGGAGATTCGGAAACTCGCGGGCGAGGGCTTCCGACGCGGCTTTCTGCCCCTCACCCTGCAGTGCGGGCGTGAGGCGTGCCAGCAGGCCGACGTAGTGCCGGGCGTGCCGGTCCCGAACGAGGTCTCTCTCCCGCGGCACGGCCAGGAGCCTCTCCTCGGCGTATTGACGCAACACCTCGAGCATCTCATACCGGCCGCTTTGCTCCCGGAAGAGAAGCGACTTGTCCACCAGAGAGGCGAGGCCAGGGAGCTCGGCCCCAGCCACGGCCAGGGCGGCCTCGCGGGTGAACCCGCCGTGGAAGACGGCTAGTTTGCGGAACGCGGCGCGACCCGGTCCGGAGAGGAGTTTCCAGGACTGCTCGAAGACCGCGCGCAGGCTCTGGTGCTTTGGCGGCGTGTTCGGCGATTGGGACGAGAGGAAGTCGAGGCTCGTCTGGATCTCTGAGGCGATCTCAGGCGCAGAAAGCGTCCTGGCCCATGCGGCGGCGAGCACGATGCCCAAGGGCATTCCAGCAACGAGTCGAGCGATGCGCGACGCGCAGAGGATCTCCTCATCCGACGACAGGGGACCACCCCGGGCACGGCCTGCCGCGTCCAGGAATAGGCGCACGGCTCCGTAGTCCCTCGCTTCGCGTGCCGTGGCCCCTTCGGTGGGGAAAGGAAGCCCGCGGACCTCGACCACCCACTCCGCGTCGAGCTTGAGGCGCTCGCGGGAGGTGGTCAGGATCTTCAGCCCCGGAGCGCCGCAGAGCAGTTCCTCCAGGGGCGTGACTCCGGAGAGGAGATGCTCGAGGTTGTCGAGAACGAGGAGGAGTCGCCTCCCGCGCAGGAAGCCGATCAGTTGATCCACGAGCAGCCGAGTGACTGGCTGTGGGGCGTCGGAGTCGGCTCCCATCTCGCGGAAGAACGGCGCGCGGAGGGCGTTGGCGATCGCTGGGACCAGGAACTCGGGAGCGGCGATGGGTGCCAACGCGACCAGGAAGGCTCCGTCGGGAAAGGACGAGAGGAGCCGGCGGGCGGCCTCTACAGCCAGACGCGTCTTCCCGTTCCCTCCTGTGCCGACAAGGGACACCAGACGGCAGCTCGGGCGCGAGAGAAGCTCGGAAACCCTTACCAGCTCTTCCTCCCGTCCCACAAAGGGCACCGTCTCTACCGGGAGGTTGTGCGGGGGCGTCGATGCGGCCCGGTTGTCCAGTCGGCGGAGCCTCCCCTCTTTGATCTCGAGGAGGAGACCGGTCGTCTCATCACTCGGCTTGAGTCCCAGTTCTCTTTCCAGGATCTCTGCACAGGATCCGTAGTGTTCGATCGCCTCGCCACGCCGGCCAGAGAGGGCGAGAAGCTCCATCAGGCGGCGATGCGCCGCCTCGTCGAGCGGGGAGAGGCCCAGCCACTGGCGCGCGTAGGCGATGGCCTCGTCGAGCGGACGCGAATCGGCGCTGCCGATGGCCAAGCGGTCGAGGGCCCACGCCAGATCCTGCCGGAGCGCCTCCGCCTCGGCCTGGTGCCACTCGTCGAAGGAGGCGCTGGCCTCTAGGGCGAAGCCGGACAGGAAATCCCCGCCGTAAAGACCGACTGCCTCGGCAAGGCATGCCGTCACTCCCACGTCGGCGGAGCGGCCGCGCTCTGGGGACGCCGGAGGGCAGAGGTTGCCGGCGCGGCGAACGCCGGCGAGGCACCGGCGGAACTCCACCACGTCGACCCACAGGCCGTCTGAGGGAACTAGGGCCACGTGGTCCGACGTCGTCTCGAGCCACGCGCCGACGCTGGTACGGTGGAGAACCCACAGCGCCTGGCGAAGATAGGCGTGTGCGCGATCTCCCGGGGCTTCCGGCCAGAGGAGGGTGGCGAGCTCGTCCCGGGTTGCCCCACGCGCGGTCGCGGCAAGGTAAGCGAGAAGTCCGATTGCCTTCCGGCGCTCGATCCGCACGGGGATTCCTCTCTCCTCGACTCGGGGGGGGGCCGAGGAGGAGGATCCTCACGCGGGTTTGGGCTCTGTCCTCTCTTCCGTCACTCATGCGCACCATTCTAGCGCCTCGCCACCAGGAACTCTCAGGGCGGGCGAGACGGTGGGGAGACGGTCTTGCCGACGCTTGAAGCACGGAGGGCAGGAAGCGAGGCGCGGGGCCGGCCCGTGCCGATCTGGGGAGGTGGGCCACGGCGCTGAAGGGTCTGCGGATCGTGCGTAAGGACGTGCCGAGCCTCCTCGTGGCAAGCGTGCATCATCGGGGCCCCTGCGGGGATTGCGACGCTCTCTTCGCCACGCTTCGACACACCGTGGGGGATGCCGTCGCCGGTTCGGCCCTGTGCGTCTTCGGGATAGCGAGCGCCGGGGACAGCCTGGACGTGGAGTGCGGCCTCCCGGTCACGCGGCCGGTGCAGGGCGGTCCTGTCCGGACGCGCCATCTCCCCGGGGGAACCGTCTTGGCCGCGACCCACCGCGGTCCAGATCGAACCCTTGCAGAATCGTGGGAGGCGCTCTACGACTACATCGAGGCGGCGAACGTCGACGTTGTGGGCGCGCGTCGGGAGATCTACCTTGAGCGGGACATGAGCGGACGAGAAGAGCACGTCACGGAACTGCAGGTCCCGGTTGGATTGGCGCAGGACAGGGGCGCGCGAGACGCACGCTGACCGGCCGGGCGGGTCGCTCGCATCTTTATTGAGGCTATCGAAGCGTCCTTTGCGGGGCGCCTCCCCCTGGGTCGCCGCAAGTCTCGTGCCGACCAGGACCTGCCTCTTGGCGTTGTGCGCGGCCGCGGAAGCCAAGAGCGGAGCAGGCGCCGCCGGACCGGACCAACTATGTCTCTCTTTGGCCCAACTCGTTGGGGCGATGGTTGGCGCCCGGTGTTTCTTGCGCTATCGTGCCAGTGTGCTAGAGGAAAGACTCCCTCCGCGGCAAACCTGGGTGCCAAGACCGATCGTCTACGACGTAGGACCGGTCCCAAAGGTCGACCTCTCAAACTTCCGCCTTGAGCTATTCGGCGAGGTAGAGAACCCCCTAGAACTCTCGTGGGAAGGGGTGCTCGCCCTTCCTCAGGTCGCGGTGACATGCGACTTTCATTGCGTCACGGGCTGGAGCGTGAAGGATCTCGCCTGGGAGGGCGTGCCTGCCAGGACGATCGTCGAGCTCGTCCGTCCGAAGACCGAAGTGGCGTGGGTGATGGCACACGGCCGGGAGGGGTACACAGCAAATGTGCCCTACGAGCACTTCTCAAGGGAGGGGGGGCTCCTGGCTTTGCGGCTTTGCGGCGAGCCGCTCACACCGGAGAACGGATACCCGCTACGCCTGGTGATCCCCTCTCTCTATGCTTGGAAGAGCGTGAAGTACCTTGTGGGGCTTGAGTTTCTTGTCGGGCTTCGCCGAGGCTATTGGGAGACGCGGGGCTACCACAGCGCGGGAGATCCCTGGCGCGAGGAACGCTTCGCATGACCAGGCCGGCGGCCTTCGCCGGCCAGACCGGCCGCAGGCGGCCCGACGTACTGTCGGAGCGCGTGAATGGAAAAGGCAGGCCAAGTGCTTCAGCCTGCCTCTCTGTGAGAACGTAGCTGGCTAGCGGCGAGGGCCGCCACCCATACCACTGCGGGGTGGGCGTCGCTTCCGGGCGCAATCCTTGCAGTACACCGGCCGGTCGTCCTTGGGCTCGAACGGGAGCTCGCGGATCTCCGAGCCGCACTCGGCACAACGCAGTCCCATGTGACTGACGTCGTACATCTTCCTCTCCTGGTAAGACATCCTGTCTCCTTTGTGTGCCCCTGGGGCTGACCCAACTCCACAGACCCCAGGTTCACGCTCGTTTCGCCAACTATACCTCCTTTCGAGTGTCGATGCCAGCGCTCGCCGCTCACAAGAGAGATGGGCCAGCGCGAATGGCGCGGGACCGGAACCGGTTGGCCAGTCGTACCGCCCTTCCCTGCAACTTCCCGCGCCTTCAGGTGTTAATTCGTCGTGGTTTAGGACTTGTCTTCTCCCCGGATTCCGGGGTACACGTTTGGAAGGAGAACGACGCTCACATGCGCAAGGGGGAGACGATGAACGGAGCCCGGTGGTCGAGTGCAGTCCTGTTCTTGATTCTGTCCGTTGTGGTGCCTTGGACCTTTGTCCTTGCCGCGGACGTGGCCTCGCCGATCGTGGTGGACAGGAGCCCACAGCGGAGCGAAGAGCTTCGCCTCGACGGGGCGCTCGAGCTCATGTTCGATCGGGCCATGAATCGCTCGTCGGTGCAGGAGGCCCTGTCTCTTGTCCCGGGTGTCGCGGGGACCTTCTCGTGGCCTGACGAGCGGACCGTTCGCTTTGCGCCGGCCTCCGGCTGGCCGCGAGACGCGGCCTTTTCCGTCACCCTGAGCACGCAGGCGGCTGACACAGAGGGCGTGCACCTGGGGGAGGCCTACTCCTATACGTTTCGCACGGTCGGCTATCTTGTTGTGACGCAGATCATCCCGGCGCCGGGGACAGAGCACGTCGCCGCTGACACGGGCATCACGGTTCTATTCAATCGTCCGGTCGTGCCCCTCCTTGCCGTGTCGGATCCCGCGGCAGCGCGACTCCCTCAACCTGTCAGTCTCGTCCCAGCGACGGAGGGCAGGGGCGAATGGCTGAACACGTCGGTCTACGTGTTCAAGCCGGTGTTGCCTCTTCAGGGCGGGACGACCTACTCGGTCCGCGTCCGGGCCGGCCTTGCCGACACGACCGGTGGCATCCTTGCGGAGGATAAGCTTTCCACCTTCTCCACGGAGCCCCCGGGCGTGGTTCAAGTTGACCCCAGCGCGGGCGAGAAGCTTGTCCCCGTGGATGCGAAGATCAAGGTCCGCTTCAACATGCCAGTCGTCGAGGAAAGCGTGCGGCGCGCCTTCACGCTTCGTCGCGCCGGTGCCCTGTACGAGCTCTTGGGCCTGCACGTCGAGGGCACCCTCGAGATCGCCGGTGCGACCGCGACCTTCACGCCCGGCGTTCGTCTTGAGTTCGGAACGGAGTACGTCGTCTCCATCGCTCCAGGAGTGAAGAGCGCCGCCGGAGGAGCGGGGATGCCCGCGCGGCTTGAGTCGCGCTTCACGACCGTCCCACTCCCCCGCATCATTGGGACCGATCCCCTGGATGGCGATTCGGCTGCCAGTCCCTACACCTCCTTCTCCATCGAGTTCAACGCGCCGGTCGTGGCAGAATCCGTGATGGCCAACGTGACTATCGAGCCGGCTTTGATTCAGACGCAGACCAGCACGTACTTCCGAGAGTGGGACAACACGTTCGTCATCAGCTTCGGCGCCAAGCCCAGCACGAGCTACGTCGTTCGCATCGGGCCCAACATCCGCGATCGCTACGGGAACCTCGTCGGGCAAACGATGACCGTGCGGTTTCGCACCCGGGCGCTGGATCCCGCGGCGTGGCTCGCCCTGCCCGGCCGGACGAGCACCTGCGACTCCAGCCAGGACGCGCGCGTGCCGGTCGCCCACCGCAACACGGACCGCCTGGACCTCGCGCTCTACCGCCTCACGCTGGCAGACTACTTCCGGGCGGAAGCCGACTGGTATTCGTTCACCCCTCCCCCGGGCGAGCGCGTCCGGCTCTGGTCGCTCAACGTCGAGGCCAAGGAGAACGAGCTGGGCTACACGACCGTCGACCTCGTCCGGGGCGGAGGTCCGCTTGAGTCTGGGATCTACTGGCTCGAGCTGGACGCGGAGGGGGTCGAGCACAGCCGCTGGGCCGAGAACCGGATTCTCATCTCCAGCACGGTGAACCTGACCCAGAAGACCGACGAGAAGGAGACACTCGTGTGGGCGACGGACCTTGGGACCGGTTCGCCGGTCGCCTTCCTGCGCCTCTTCGCCTACGACGCGCACGGGAATCCCTTCGCGGACGCGATCACGGACGGTACCGGCCTGGCGCGGTTCCCGTTGAGCAACACGTGGGGAAGCACGGTGGCCGGGGACGACCCGTTCACGCTCGGAGACCCGTCCTGGAACGATGGGATCACGGCCTGGGAGTTTGGCCTGGAGTCCGGGTACGCAGAGGACTGGCGAGCGCACATCGACACCGACCGGCCGATCTACCGTCCCGGGCAGGTCGTGCACTTCCGTGGGATCGTCCGCGCTGAGGACGACGCACGCTACCAGCTCCCCGCACCGGGAGTGATCTCCGTCACAGTGCGGGACGCAACCTGGCAGATCGTCTTCGACGGCCTCGTGCCTCTCGATACGTTTGGCACCTTCACCGGCGAGCTCACTCTCTCCTCGGCGGCGTCTCTTGGCACCTACACGATCGATGCCGCGCTCCCTAACGCGACGTTCTATGGAGCGTTCCAGGTGGCCGCCTATCGGCCCCCGGAGTTCGAGGTCACGGTCACCCCAAGCGACGCCCAGATCGCCCGCGGAGAGGCGACGAGCGCCACAGCTTCGGTAAACTACTTCTTCGGCGGCCCAGTGAAAGAGGCCCCGGTGGACTGGCACGTCTCCTCCGAGGAGTACGTGTTCCAGCCGCCGCAGCTCGACCACTACCGCTTCACAGACTCAGACGATCCGTGGGGTTGCTTTGACTGCTGGTGGCGTAGAGCGCCCTCGCCGCAGGTGATCCTCTCGGGAACGGGGTTGACCGACGCCGAAGGGAAGCTCGTGATGGAGATCCCCTCGATTGCCACGGCCGCGACGAGCGATCCCTCGGCCACCCAGACGCAAAGCAGCCGCAGTCTGACTGTGGAAGCAACGGTCCGCGGCGCGGATGGCCAAACCGTTTCTGGAAGGGGCTCGCTGATCCTGCACCGCGGCGACTTCTACATCGGGCTTGCGCCCAAGGAGTACGTGGGCCGCGCCGGAGACCCGATGACGGTTGACCTCGTGACCGTGAACTGGGAGGGCACACGCCTCCAAGAGACAAGCCTGGAGTACATCCTCTTCCGTCGCGAGTGGGTCAACACGTTTGTGGAGGAGAAGACGGGTGGAGGACACTGGGAATGGTCGACGAACGACGTGGAGGTCTCCCGGGCCCAGCTCTCCACGGACGGCAGAGGCGAGGCAAGCCTGGCCTTCACCCCGCCTGAGGGCGGTTCCTACCGGGTTGTCGTCCGAGGCCGCGACGCGCAGGAGCGGCTGGTGCAGTCGAGCCTCTTCGTCTGGGCGAGCGGGAGGGAGTATGTGTCGTGGCGGCGCACGAACGACGATCGGATCGCTCTGGTGTCCGATCGCTCGACCTACCGGCCGGGTGAGACGGCGAAGATCCTCATTCCGAGCCCCTTCTCCGGCGAGGTGTGGGCCCTGGTGACCGTCGAGCGTGGGACGATCCTTCAACAGAACGTCGTACTTCTGGCTTCGAACAGCACCGTCTACGAGGTTGCGATCACGGCGGATTGCGCGCCCAACGTCTACGTGAGCGTCGTGCTCGTCGAGGGACGCGCCCAGGCAGCTGCGAGGGGAGGCCCCGCGGTCGCGTCCCACAAAGTGGGCTACGTGAGCCTGGCGGTTGACCCGGTGCCGCAGGAACTCCATGTCAGTCTGACCCCGTCGTCCGCCCAAGCCCTACCGGGGCAGGAGGTACAGGCCGATCTCCTGACGACCGACGCGACGGGCAGGCCCGTTTCCGCCTCGCTCGAGTTGGACGTTGTGGACAAGGCGGTCCTGACCCTCAAGCCTCGCACCCCGAACGCCATCGTAGAGACCTTCTACGGCTTCCGCGGCCTGGGCGTCACCACCTCGAGCGGACTTGCGGTCTCCGTGGATCGACTCCTCCTGGAACAGCTGGAAGTGGCCCTGGCACAGGCCGACGAGGGGCTCCTTGGGCGGGGGAACACCGGGACGGTCATGCCTCTTGCGGCCGCTCCGGCGGGTCTCGATGAGGAAAGGATGGCCGACGGAGTCGCGAAGAGTGCAGCGGGGCAGCTTCCCGCAGGGATCGCGGTACGGGAGGAGTTCGCGGACACCGCCTACTGGAACGCCGGCGTCATCACCGGGCCGGACGGCAAGGCGCGCGTCAGCATCGTCCTTCCAGACAACCTGACGACCTGGGTCTTCCGCGCGGTCGGGACGACCGCCACCACGCAGGTCGGGGAGACGACGAGCGAGGTGCTTGTGACCAAGCCGCTCCTCGTGCGTCCGGTCGTGCCACGATTCTTCGTTGCCGGCGACCGAGTCAAGCTGGCGGCCCTGGTGAACAACAACACCGGTGGAGCCCTCCTTGCCGGCGTGACCTTGGGCTCTGTGGGCCTCTCGCTTGAGAGCGGCGCGACGCAGACCGTGAGCGTGCCCGCGTCGAGCGAGGTCAAGGTGACGTGGTGGGCAAGCGTCCAGGACGTGCCGCAAGTGGACCTCGCCATGAGCGCGGTCTCCGGCGGCTACTCGGACGCCGCTCGCCCTCGCCTGACGACCGGGCCGGAGGGAACGGTACCCGTCTATCGGTACGCCGCCCCGGAGGTCGTCGGAACCGCGGGCGAACTAGCCGGGGAGGGCTCTCGGACGGAAGCCATCGCGCTCCCTTCCCGATACGATGACCGTCGCGGGGAGCTCTCTTTGGAGCTCGCCCCTTCTCTCGCCGCGGGGATGCGCGAGGGACTGGACTACCTGGAGCACTTCGAGTATGAGTGCACCGAGCAGGTCGTGAGCCGCTTCCTGCCCAACGTCCTCACCTACCGGGCGCTCGTGCGCCTGGGCATCCGGAACGCGACGTTGGAGGAGAAGCTTCCCGGCCTCGTCGACGAGGGACTCACCAAGCTCTACATACGGCAGCACGCCGATGGGGGATGGGGCTGGTGGTCGGACGGCGAGTCGAGTCCGTACCTCACGGCGTACGTCGTCTTCGGGCTCGCGAAGGCGGCGGAGACCGGGTACATCGTGCACGCGGATGCCTTGAGCCGAGGGCTTGACTTCCTCGAGACCCAGCTCGTGCCGGCGCCGGAGATCGGCTCGACCTCCATCGCGAACCGGCAGGCGTGGCTGTTGTACGTCCTGGTCGAGGGAGGCCGCGGGAAAGGACTAGGCGGATCGCTCCAGGATCTCTTCAGCGTCCGAGGGAAGCTCGCTCAGTACGCACGGGCCTACCTGGCTCTTGCCCTGAGGCTTCTCGACGCCAGGGACGTCCGCGTCCCCACGCTCCTTTCCGACCTAGAGAACGCCGCCATCCTCTCGGCCACCGGGGCACACTGGGAGGAGCCAGACTACGACTTCTGGGCGATGAACACTGACACGCGTTCCACGGCGGTCGTTCTCGATGCGCTGGCGCGGCTCGATCCGGGAAACGGCCTCATCCCCAACGTCGTGCGCTGGCTCATGGTGGCCCGCAAGGACGGGATCTGGGAGACGACGCAAGAGACGGCCTGGGCCCTGATCGCCCTGACCGACTGGATGAGCGTGACCGGCGAACTGAACGGCAACTACGACTACAGAGCGAGCCTCAACGGGTCGCTCCTCTGGTCGGGAACCGTCACTCCGGACACGGTCGGAGATCCGGTCCGCACGAGCGTGGACGTGGCGGAGCTTCTGGCGGGAGTGGCAAACCAACTCTCGATCAGCCGCGGCCCCGGCCCCGGGCGCCTGTACTACACGGCCCACCTCAAGGTGTACCTGCCCGCAAGCGAGCTCGGGGCGCTTGACCGTGGGATCAGTGTCAGCCGACAGTACGTGCCGGCGGAGCTTGCTCTTGGCGAGAACGGGCCCGAGATCAACCAGGCGGCGGTCGGCGACGTGGTACAGGTTCGCCTCACCCTCGTCGCCCCGCATGACCTGTACTATGTCGTGGTCGAGGATCCGCTTCCGGCCGGCGCTGAAGGGGTCGACACGACGCTTGCCACGACGAGCGAACTTGCTCTGGAGCCTGGCCTCACGCGAGGCAGCGCGAGGAACCCGTGGTCGAGTTGGTGGTGGCGTTGGTACACGCGGAGCGAGATGCGCGACGAGAAGGTAGTTCTCTTCGCCGACTACCTGCCCGCGGGAACCTACACCTACCAGTACTCCTTCCGCGCGACCCAACCGGGCGAGTATCAGGTCATTCCTACGACGGCGAGCGAGTTCTACTTCCCGGAGGTCTTCGGCCGGTCAGAAGGACGCCTGTTCACCGTGACGGAGGGTAGGTAGGAGGCGGATCGCTCGACCCAGAAGGCGGGCCCTCGATCCTTGGGAGGACCCGCCGGGATCTCGAAGAAGGGAACTAGCGCTCCCGGAGCATCTGCACTGCCTTCCCGTTGCTGGAGCACGTGAATACGACGAGGGCCTTGTGCGTCCCTTCAGCGACGGAAGCGTACAAGTCTTGGATGTCGATCTGTTTGCGCGCGAGCGCCTCGGTCACCCGGCACAGGAACCCAGGCCGGTTGGGGAGCTCAAGGATGATCACGTCTCGCTCCTCCACCGGGTATCCGGCCTCCCGCAGGGCATCGCGGGCGACGAGATGGGCGTCGGCCAAGAGGTGAAGGGCGGCGTGCCCTTCTTCCAGGCGCACCGTGACCGCGAGGAGGTTCATCCCCATCTGCGCGAGGAGCTGGCCGATCTCGGCCAACAACCCGATCCGGTTCTCCACCAGGATGACGAGCTCTTGACGCATGTGGACGTCCAGCATAGGGCCCCCTGTGTTAGTGATGCTCGCCCCACTATACCCGAGGATGCCCGTCCGTCGTAGCCGCGTAGTGAGCGGCGGCCTTCGAATCGCGGGATGCCCGAATTGTGCCTGACTTCCATCACTGGGGGGCGCGACAAAGGTCCCGTGATCCCCCTCGTCCCCGCCTCTCTCACCCAAAGCGGCACAAGTTAGGCTGGAAGTGCGATGCGGCAGAGCGTTGGTTGGTTGCGGGACGTGCTCCTTGCGGGGGCGCTGGTCGGCCTCTTTGGTCTGGCCACGTCCGGTTCGGTGCGGGTGAGCGTCCTTTCGCCAGCCCGGGAGGCCGGCCCTGGGGAGTTCGTGACCCACGTCTTCTCGCTGGCCAATCAAAATCCCACGGCGACCGACTTTCTCCTCGAGCTCGTAGCCCCGCCGCGCTGGGGACTTCTCGGGGTGCCCTCCAGCGTCTCGCTTTCCGCGGGCGAAGAAGGGACTCTCTTCATCACGGTGACGGTGCCCCCTGGAGCGCTTGCCGGGCCGTACCGTCTCGTGCTTGAGGCGGTATCGGAATCCGATCCCAACGATACGGGATCGGCGATGGCGACCGTATCGGTCCGCGCGGAGAACGAGGTGGGGATCATCCTGCCGGCTGGCTCAAGCGTCATCCCCGGGGATGAGACGCGCTACGACGTCGCGGTCGTCAATCGCGGGAACGCCCAAGACACCTACCGGATGGAGGTGGCATCCGCATCGAGCTTCAAGGTCGACGTGTCGCCCGCCCTCGTGAGCCTGGGGCCGCAGGAGCGGGGCACGTTTGAGATTCGCGTCGCGGTCCCCGCCGGCGCCCATCCTGGCCGGGATGTCCTCTCGGTCGAGGCGGTGTCCACGGTATACGCGGGCGTGAAGGACGGAGCGGTCCTGTTCATGACGATCCTGCCTCCCCCGCCTCAGGCGGTCGGGGGGACGCTACTTGAGGAGCTCCCCGCACGCCTCGAGCTCGCCTTTGCCCAGGACGTCATCACCGGTAGAAGTCGAGGTGAGCTCGCCTTCTCCATGGCTGGCGTAGTAGGGGATGGGTATCTCTACACTTCCCTGCGCGCGGCCCCGCTCTTCGGGCCTGACCCGGTCGAGGCGAGTTCCGTCTCCATCTACTATAAACGGACACCCGCGACGTACGCTATCGGCGACGTCTCCTCGAAGCTCACAGACCTGTTGAGTCTCTCCTGCCGCGGAGGGAGCATGGAGTTGGAGGCGCTGTATACCGGCCTTGCCTTCCTCGCCGGGGCCGACCGGGGTGAGATTCGCGCTGGCGGGGCGTTCGTCCTGGGCCCTGAGGCGGCCAGGGTTGGGATCGCGCACACCGACCGGCGGCTGGGTGACGAGCAGAAGACGGCGTGGAGCGTCACCGCCGCCTGTCAGCCGCTCGCGGACGTGAGGCTGCGACTGGAAGGGGCGCTCGGACTGGATGGAATGCTCTCCAGCCGAGCCTTCTTCTTCAACGCGACCGTGGACACGCCAAGCTACTTCGCCAGCGCGGACGCCTTCTCCGTGGGCACGTACTTTCCCGAGCTCCTGAAAGATCAAGCAGGGATCAACCTGTCTCAGCGCCTGCGAGCGTCGGGGTTCTCGTTTGCCGTGTCCGTCGGCCACCGCTTCACGAACGTCATCAGGGATCCGCTCGTTCCCCGGACGACCACCGACGAGCTCGGCCTGAACGGCAACCTCCTCGTGGGGGACGAGTGGCCGACGGTCGCAGGAACCCTTGCAATCAAGCGGGTAGAGAGCACTGGCGCGACCCCGTGGATCGACCTGGGGCGGCTCGCTTCATTCTCCGTGAGCAGAAACGAGGGGGCTTTCCCATACAGCCTCTCGTGGGAGTGGAAGGACCAGTATGACGAACTGGCAGGAACACACCTGCGCCGGCTCGCCGCGAGCGAAGGCGCCGGCCTCTCCCTGGAAGGCCTCTACGTCTTCCTGAGGGTTGCGGAAGAGGGAACAATCGACCTGGCGAGCGGGGCTCCCCTCTCCGGCGGGACGGGCGTCTCCCTCCTGGTTCGCCCTCAAGGGACGCTCCACTCGGCGAGCCTTACGTGGACGAACGATCGGGATGCCTACGCCCTCTCGTGCGATCTCGATGCCCAGATCGTTGAGTCCCTCCACGCGGCGTTCCGTGCGCGGCTCAACTGGGACAGGACCTTCTCCACGCCAGTGACGTTTGAGTGCGGCATCACGTTTGAGCTGACGTTCGACCTGCCCGTGCCCTTCCTCGTCACCAAGGGGCGCCTCGAGGGCCGGGTGTTCGACGACCGTGATGGAGACGGTCGTCTCGGTCCAACGGAGCGAGGCGTGGGCCGGGTTGTCGTCGCCGCCGGCGGAAACGAGGTTTCCACTGACGAGAAGGGCTATTTCCGTTTCCCGCCGCTTGCGCCGGGGTTGTACACGCTCGACGTGTCGGGCCTGCCGCCGGCTCTCGCGGCAGAGACGCCTCCGCGCGTTGAGCTACGCGCTGGACTCGTGCCCTGGATCGACCTCCCGTTGACGCCGGTGGTTCTCGTCTCTGGCGTGGTGTTTGATGATGCCGACAGAAGCGGCACGTTCCAGGAGACGGAGCGCGGATTCGCGGGGGTGCACATCCTGCTTGGCGGCGCGGACGGTACGGCACTCGGGGACGCGTACACGGATTCCACCGGCCGGTTCGAGTTCCCCTATCTCCGTCCTGGAACGTACCGGATCGGGGCCGAGCCCGCGACCCTCCCCCAGCGGTTCGCATTCACCACGCCGAGCGAAGTCGTGCTCTCTGTCGAGGAGGGGACGGCCCCGGTGGTGTGCCTTGGCGGGATCATCAAGCCCAAGGCGGCCGTGATCACGTTCCAGCCACCCACGGCCGACTTCACGTTCACGCCGGACGAGCCGCAGGCAAAGGCCGCGGTCCACTTCGATGCCTCCTCATCCATCGCTTTCGGCTCGCAGATCGTCCTCTTCGAGTGGGATTGGAATGGCGATGGTGCAACAGACGCCGTGGGGAAAACCAGTGACCATGCCTTCGAGGCGCCCGGATCCTACCCGGTGACCCTGACCGTGACGGATGGTCAGGGCAACTCGGATTCCATCACCAATCCGGTCACCGTGCGCTAGAGGGGAGGTCCTGCTCGACGGCCGGCCGCTAGATTGCTTCAGCGAACAGGCGTTTCCCAACCTGGATCAGGAGAGGCGGCGCGAACGGAACGTCCAGGTCCTCCTGCGCGACGCGCTCCCCGCAAATCCGCACTCCGCCCTGGGTGATCAGACGTCTGGCCTCGGCGCGGCTCTTGACTAGGCCGGAGGCCTCGAGGAGGTCGACGACCCAGATCGCCCCGTTCGCCTTCACGAGCGCCCGGTCGATCTCTACGCGCGGCACATCGCTCGGCCTCTCGTGCAGGACAAAGACGCGGTCGAACTCCTCCTGCGCGGCGTCGGCCGCGCTCGGCGAGTGGAAGGTCCGCACGACCTCCCACGCCAGGCGGCGCTTGGCGTCGCGGGGCGAAAGGTGTGCGAGTTCCTCGAGGGGGATCTGTGTCAGGGAATCCGCGTAGTCTGGGATGGCCTCGTCGCGGATCGACATGACCAAGCCGAACATCTTGGCAGGTTCTTCGCGGACGGCGATGTAGTTGTTAAACGACTTGCTCATCTTCTGCGTGCCGTCCGTGCCGACGAGGATGGGCACAAGCACGGCCACCTGGGGGTCCTGGCCGTACTCGCGCTGGATCTCGCGGCCGGCGAGAAGGTTGAACCGCTGGTCCTCCCCGCCGAGTTCGACGTCCGCCTGGACTGCCACCGAGTCGTAGGCCTGGGCGAGAGGGTAGAGAAACTCGAGCACCGTGATCGGACGCTCCTGTGCGAACCGCTTGGCGAAGTCGTCCCGCTCCAGCATCCGCGCTACCGTGTACTTCGAGGCGAGCCCGATCACGTCGGCGAAGGTGAGGCGGCTGAGCCATTCGGAGTTGTAGCGCACCTCGGTTCGCTTTGGATCGAGGATCCCAAACGCCTGCTCCTCGTAGGTCGCCATGAACCGCTGGATCTCCGCCGTGGTGATCATGGGCCGGGTCGCCGAGCGGCCGGACGGATCGCCGATGCGACGCGTGAAGTCCCCCACCACGAGGACCCCCACGTGCCCCAGGTCCTGAAACTGGCGCATCTTCCGGAGAGGGACGGCGTTTCCCAACGTGAGGTCCGTGGCGGAAGGATCGATGCCGAGCTTGACGCGCAGCGGCTTTCCCGTCGTCTGGGAGCGCTCGAGCTTCCCCGCGAGCTCCTCGCGGGGGACGATCTGTGTCCGCCCTCGCTCGATCGTCTCCAGGGCCTTGGCGGTGGATGGCTTCATCGCGTCTCCTACGTCCTGACGACGGCCACGATCCGGTCGTCCGGCTCGAGGTCTATCAGCCGCACGCCGCGCGCGTATCGACCGTAGGCGTTGATGTCGCCGGCGAAGATGCGGATGACCTTCTCGTCGGTGATGATGATGATCTCGTCCTGGTCCGAGACGATGCCGATCGACACGAGCGGCCCCGACTCGCGATCCAGCTTGATCCCCTGGACCCCCTTGCCTCCGCGTCCCTGGAGCGGGAACTCCACGAGCGAGCAACGCTTTCCGTAGCCACGTTCGGTGACCATGAGCAGCTTCTTATCCATGGTCAGCTCCCGCTCCAGGCCGGCCATGCCGATGACGTGATCGGCCTCTTCCAGCCGGATCCCGATGACGCCCCGCGAGGGGCGCTTCGTCAGTCGGACCTCCTCCTCCCGGAACCGGATCGTCTGGCCGTGGTGCGTGGCGAGGATCAACTCTCCGTCACCCGCGCTCGCTGCCACGTCGACGAGCCGATCGTCCTCATCGGCGTTCAGGGCGATGATCCCCGCGGCGTGGACGTTGGCGTAGTCGGCGAGCCGGTTCTTATTCACGATCCCGTTTGCCGTGCTCATGAGGCAGACCCGGTCCTCGACCTCGGCGAAGCTTCGGACGGGAAGGATCGCCCGCACGATCTCCTCCTGCCGCAGTGCGACGAGATTCCGCAGATCCTTCCCCTGCGCGTCGCGTTTGAGGGACGGGAGCCTGTACCCCTGCGTGCGATAGACCTGCAGGTGATCGGAGAACAGGAGCAGCTCGTCCCGCGCGTTCACGAGCGCTGTGCAGCAGATGTAGTCGTCCTCTTTCGTCCTCTGGCCGATCACGCCCTTCCCGCCGCGGCCCTGGCTCTTGAACTCGCTCGCACGCGGCGCGTTGGCGTAGCCCCTTTGGGTCACGCAGGCCATGAGGTCGTAGTCTGGGATGAGGCTCGCAAAGTCGACCTCGCCGCTCTCGTTCGCCAGGAGCGTGCGGCGCTCGTCGCCGTGCTTCTCCGCCACCTCGCGCAGCTCGCGCTTGACCGTCTCGTCGAGGAGTATCTCGCTTCCCAGGGTCTTCTCGTACCCGGCGATCGCCTCGAGCTTCTCCGCGTGTTCGGCGTCGATCTTCTCGCGCTCCAAGGTCGTGAGCTGGGACAGGCGCATCTTGAGGATCGAGTCCGTCTGCTCGTCGGAGAGCCCCAGCTCGTCCTTCAGCCCGGCGGCCGCGCCGGCCGTGTCCTTTGCCTTGCGGATGAGCTCCACAACCCGCTCGATGCGGTCGAGCGCGATCCGATAGCCTTCGAGGATGTGGGCGCGGTGGCGGGCCAGTTCCAGACGGTGCTCGGTTCGCCTCTTCACCACCTGGCGCCGGAAGTCGATGAACGCGTTGAGGATCTCCTTCAGGGAGAGGGTGCGCGGGTTTCCATCCAGGATGACGAGGAAGAACGCGGCGAAGGTCTTCTCGAGCGGCGTAAACTTGAAGAGTTGGTTCAGAACGACGTTTGGATTCGCCGTCTGCTTGAGCTCCACCACGACTCGCAGGCCGGAGCGGTCGGACTCATCTCGCAGGTCGGAGACCCCGTCGATCTCGCCAGACCGCACCTTCTCCGCGATCGTCTCGACGATCGCCGACTTGCGCACCTGGTAGGGAATCTCGCTGATGAGGATCGTCCGGTCCTCGATCGTTGCCCTCCCGCGCAACGTGATCCTTCCCTGACCGGTCCGGTACATCTCCTCGATCCCGTCGCGGCCCATGATGATCCCGCCGGTCGGGAAGTCCGGGCCGGGGATGCGGCCGAGGAGATCCTTCACCGTGGCTTCGGGGTGGTCCATGAGGAAGACGGTCCCCTCGACGAGCTCACCTAGGTTGTGCGGGGGGATCTGGGTCGTCATCCCCACGGAGATGCCCCAGGCTCCGTTCATCAGAAGGTTGGGGACCTTGGCGGGAAGCACGACTGGCTCCTGCAGGGAGTCGTCGAAATTCGGCATCCAGTCGACCGTCTTCTCGCCCAACTCCTCCAGGAACTCGCCGGCGATCGCCGTGAGGCGGGCCTCGGTGTAGCGATTCGCGGCCGGGGCGTCGCCGTCGATCGAGCCGAAATTCCCCTGGCCGTCGATCAAGGGGTAGCGGTAGGAGAACGGCTGCGCCATGTTGACCATGGTGTCGTAGATGGCTATGTCCCCGTGCGGGTGGAACTTGCCCATGACCTCGCCCACGATGCGCGCCGCCTTCTTGTGCGGCTTCCCGGCGGTGAGACCGAGCTCGCTCGTTCCGTAGAGGATCCTACGCTGAACGGGCTTCAGGCCGTCCCGCACGTCGGGGATGGCGCGGCCGCGGATGACGCTCATCGCGTAGTTGATGTAGGACTGCTCCATCTCGTCTTCGATGAACGTCCGCTCGATTCTCTCCATGATCGATCGTCCTTCTTTCGTGGGCTAGGCGGCAAGATTACAGAAACGACGGACAGGATTCAAGTTTGCGTCTCTCTCGCCGGTGACCGTGGCTTCGAGACGGCCACGGGCACAAGAGGCCGGGCCGGGGTGCGGGCAGGCCAACCCAAGGCCCGTCACGGTGCCGGAAAGGCCGCGAAAGCCGAATCTAGATGATGCTGAAGGGGTCCACCGCGTCGCGCAGGGCGTCTCCCATGAAGTTGAACGCCAAGACCGAGATCACGATGAATCCGCCGGGGATGAGCTGCCAGGGATGCGACTCGATTCCCGCGATGTTCGAGGCGCCATTCAACAACTGCCCCCAACTGGTCATGGGCTCTCGGATTCCGTACCCGAGGAAGCTCAGGCCTGCCTCGGTAAGCATCATGCCCGGGATGGTGAGGGTCGCCGAGACGACGAGGTAGCTTGTGACGTTGGGGATGATGTGGCGCAGGATGACCCGCACGTCGCTCGCCCCGGCCGCCCGGGCCGCGTTGACGAAGTCCATCTCCCGGATGGCAAGGATCTGCCCGCGGATGACGCGAGCCGTGCCTGCCCAACTGACGAGAGCCAGGGCGATGATGATTCCCAAGAAGACCATGACCGGCGAGAGGCCAAGGCCGGCCAGGGCCGCTCCCGCCGCGAGGAGGATCGGGAACCCCGGGATGGCGAGGAACACCTCTCCGATGCGCTGCAGGATCATGTCCACGCCGCCGCCGTAGTAGCCCGACAGCCCGCCGAGGAAGATGGCGAGCGGGAAGCTGAACAGGACGACGAGAGGCCCTACGGCAAGAGACACCCGGCTTCCGAAGAGGGTGCGGGAGAAGATGTCCCGGCCGAAGTTGTCGCTTCCAAAGACGAAGAGCGGAGTCGTTGACCCGTCCTCCGCCCGGGCGCCAAACAGGTGGATGTCCGTCTTGAACAGGCCCAGGAGCTTGTATTCTGACCCGTGGGTGAAGAAGCGAAGGTAGTACCTGGTCGCCTTGTTCTCGACGAACACCGGTTGGTAGGTCTCCTGGTTCACCACGCGTTGCGTGGCGTAGATGAATGGTCCGACGAACGTCCCATCTTCGCTCCAGTGGACCACGGACGGCGGGGCGAACGGGTACTGCCGGAACTGCTCGGCGTACGGGTAGGGCATGAAGAACTCGGCGAAGAGGGCAACAACCGCGAAGATCGCCACGAGGATCATGCCGACGCTTCCCAGCCGGTGCCTCAGGAAGGCCCTCCAGATCATCTGTCCCTGCGAGCGGTTGACCGTGCGGGGCTGGGAGGCCTTCTGTTCGTCCGCCTTCTTCTGACGCCGACGCAGGGTTCTCTTGGCCATGGTCCTTGTGCGCTCCTTATCCTAGTTGTAGCGGATTCGCGGGTCGACCCAGGCAAGCAGGATGTCGGCGACCAGGTTCCCCACCAGCAAGAACAGGCTGAAGAATAACAGGGCGCCCATGATCACGTAGTCGTCCTGCGCCGTGAGAGAGGTGAAGAACGCGCGCTCAACGGTCGGGAGGTTCAGGATCGTGGCCGCGATGAGCGACCCGGCAACCAAGTTGGGTAAAGAGAGTCCCAGCAAGCTGACCAGAGGGTTGATCGCGTTTCTCACCACGTGCTTGTAGATGACGACCTTCTCGGAGAGGCCCTTCGCCCGCGCCGTCTGGACGTACTGCAAGGACAACGTATCCAGGACGCTCGCCCGCATGTAGCGCAAGAGGCCCGCCATTCCGATCGTCCCGATCACGAGCCACGCCGGCCAGAGGTGCCACAGGAGATTTCCGAACTTGGCGAGCGACCACGGGGTGTCGATGAAGCGGTTGTCGAACAGGCCCCCGACTCCCAGGCCGTGCTGGCCCACGTTGAACACGCCGACCAGAAGCCACAACAGGACCAGGGCGAAGAAGAAACTGGGGAAGGAGAGCCCGAGGAATCCGAAGAACGTCAGCGTGTGATCACTCGCCTTGTACTTGTGCGTGGCCGAGTAGATCCCCAGAGGAATCGCGACCGCCCAGCTGATGAACATCGTCGTCAGGGAGACGATGAACGTCCACATGAGCCGTCCGCTCTCAAACAGGGTGGCGAACACCGGCCGCCGCGACTCAAACGACATGCCGAAGTCTCCTCGCGTGATGATCCCCTGGAACCAGAACCAGTACCGCGTGAGCGGCGGCTTGTCCAGCCCATAGCGCTTCGCCATCTCCGCGATCGTCTTCTGGGTCACGAAGGGGTTCGTCTTCAGCTTGGTGAGGTAGTCGCCGGGCATGATCTCGATCAGCATGAACGAGATGAGGGAGACGACTACGAGGAGAGGGATCATGTACAGGGTCCGTCGCACGATGAACGTCAGCACGGGCGCTCCTTTGTGCGGAAGTCTGGGGCACGGCCGTCCGGCCGTGCCCCAGGCACTTGGGTCTAGTCTCCTCTACGACTTCTTGTAGATGAGGTCCATCGTCAGACCGTTGTTGCCGCTCGGCGTGGCGATGGGGCTTGCCACCTGAGCGTTCCCGATCCGATTGTAGTACGAGTAGATGAACGCCTGGTTGATCGTGTACAGGAAGCCAAGATCCTCAGACAGGATGGTCTGGTACTCCTTGTAATACTCGAACACCTTATCGAGGTCAAACTCGGCCGCGGCCAGGTTCATCAACTCATCGACGCGCTTCTCCACGTCGGTGATGTCGCCCGTCGCTGCCGAGTAGTGCCAGGCATGCAGGCCACCGGTGGACATGTAGACGTTCGCCCCGCTGTGCGGCTCGGTGCCGCCGGTCAGGCCGAGGTAGATCGCCTTGTAGTCCTCCTGGCCCATCAACTGGTTCACGAGGACGTTGAAGTCGATGAAGTTGGTTGTGATCTTGAGGCCCGCCTTCTTCGCGTCGTCGGCGATGATCAGGCAGGCGCCCTCGCGGGTGGTGTTCCCGGCGTTGGTTGCGAGCGTGATTTCAAGGGCCGTGCCGTCCGCAAACTCGCGGTAGCCGTCGTTGTTCACGTCCTTGAGACCGATCTCGTCAAAGAGCGCCTTGGCCGTATCGATGCTGTACTCGAAGACGACCGCGTTCTTCTCGGTCACCGGCCCCGCGTAGGTCTCGCGCCCAGAGTAGAACGGCGAGAGGTAGCTGACCGGGCTCCACTGCGGCACGGCCAGGCCGTTGAACAGGTTGCGGATCATCGTCTCCTTATCGAAGAGATGAGCCACGCCCTGGCGGAACTTGAGGGTCCGGAAGAGATCGCGGTACTTCTGGTTCTGGGTGTCCCAATTGAGGACGACCCACGTCGTGCCGAAGCCCGGCTGATCCCCCTTCACGAGGACGGTCAGGTTCTTCGTCTTCTCTTCTGGCTTGAGGATTGGGATATCCTGCGGCCGCGGAGCGAAGCAGTCGATCTCGCCGTTCTGGTACTTCAGGAGCATGACGTCCTGGCTCGCGACGGTGAGCACGACGTACTTGTCAAGGTACGGGAGCTGAGTCCCCTTGGAGTCGTAGTGGTAGTAGTAGGGGTTCCGCTTCATGACGACGTTCAGGTCCGCTGTGTAGCTCTCGACCATGAACGCGCCCATGCCGACGAGTTCCTTGGGATCGGTGTCCAAGCCCCAGACCTGGTTAAACGCGTCCGCGGCGACGGCCGGATTGAGCTTGGCCACGTACTGCGCCAGCTTGTGCTTGGGCATGATGTTCGCCGTCATCGAGTTCAGGAGCGGGCGGAACGCGACCGAGCAGGTCACCGTGACCGTGTAGTCGTCCACCTTCGCCACGACCGGGAAGTTCCCGTCGGGGAGCTGGAGGACGTCGCGGGTGTCGGTCTCGATGTCCGTATTCAGGTAGAGGTCCATGAACGAGAACACGACGTCATCCGCGGTGAACGGCGTCCCGTCGGACCACTTGAGGCCCTGGCGGAGATGGAACGTGATGACCTTGTTGTCCGCCGAGACCTCCCAGCTCTTAGCGAGTTCGGGGTCGTAGCCGGCCGTGATCGGGTTCAGGTTGACCAAGCCCGGCTGCATGATGTTCGTATACTGGGTCGTGCTCGTCTCGTGAGCCGTGACCGCGTTCCACTTCTTGGGGTTGGAGATCGTGCCGACGTAGACCGTCCCGCCTCGCACGCCCGGCTCGAGCTTCGAGTAGTCCGTCCCTGCGACGCCAAGAGGAATGATGACCGCGTCGGCGGGCTTCGTGGCATAGCCTTGGGCCATGACGGCGGCCGGAATCAACAGGATGGCCGTCAGAGCCGCCAGAGTTACAATCAGTCTTTTCATAGGTTTCTCTCCTTATCGTCTCCGACTACAAACCGTACTGGTAGGCCAACGCGTCCTGGTACGCCTGCCGGTACTCCGGGAAGATATTGAGCAGGTCCAGGATCTTCGTCTCAAGGGTGACGACCGGCGTGTCGTAGAGGAACGGCTTCAGCCCAACCTGCCCGGCCACGCGCAGCACGAGGGTCGCGCCACTCTTCGCGAGGGTCTCGGACTCGGCCTTGGTCTTGGGGAAGAACCCGACGTACAGGTCGCCCAAGAGCTCCCCCGCCGCGTAGGCGAGTTCATCGCTAGCGTATTTCGCGGCCGTGTTCTCGAGGACCTTGATGCTCACGACGCTTGCCGTGCCCTTCGACATGAAGTAGTAGGCCTTGGCAGCGGCCAGCCTGAACTCGTGCGTCTTGGTCATGTCGGAGGCCAGCGTCTTGAGGCTGGCGGTGTTCCTCATCGCCTTGCTCACTTCGCCGATGAAGATCTGCTTCAGGGCATCGATTGCGGACGCGCGAACCATCTCAGGCCCCGTTCCATTCGCAATCGCCGTCATCTTGTCTTCGAGAGCCTTCACCGATGGCGTTTGGACCTTCGCCAGGGTCATGGAGAAGACCTCGAGAACTGGCTTCACATAGATCGCAGACAGCGCGTTGCTTCCCGCCGTGCGCAGGCCGATGGTCCGGCCGTTGGCGGCGAGATCCAAGAGATAAGCTTCCGTCTTTCCAGCGTAGTCCACGGCCAACGCGGCGCCGGCCGCTGCGCTGATCGCGGGGACCAGCTCGTTGGCGGCAATACCCTCAAGCTCGGCCACCGTGTGGGCAAAGGCCACAAACGCAAACAGCGCCAGCATGCAGGCCAGCGCACCAAAAACCCGAAGGCGTGATACTCCCATTCTAACCCTCCTTTGATGTACTCCTGAGCCAAGCCAGGCTCAACCTCGGACGCTCTTTCGATCCAGTGGAGAGTCCGCAAACCGACCAGACATATCTCATACTATCCGGTGGCTCTGGGAAGGTCAACGACCATTGCAGCGCAGGACGGAGCCCACCAAGGCCGTCTCGAGCTTGTCGCGGCTCAGTCCGTACGTCTCCGCCAGGGCACGGTCCAGCGAGATGAAGCGGTCTTCAGGCGAGGTGGCGGTCCAGACGGCTCGGATGGCCTCAGGGCCTCCCGATCCAAGCAGGTACTCGAGAAGGAGCCCGGCCTCGATCCGGACGACCGCAGGCTCCGCGGAGCTGAAGTCGACCACGCGCAGGGCAAGCCAGCGCCCCGTGCTCCTGAGCCCGCAGGCGTCCGCGACCAGCGAACCCAGATCGCGGGAGAGGGCGACGGCCAGGCCTTCTCTTAAGAACCTGGAGTAGGATTCGCTCCACCAGGCATAGGCCGGGAGGACCAAAGCGACGCGGAAGGCCACGTCCTCGCCTGGGACGAGATGGAGAACGGCATTCCGCGCCTCCCCGAGCGGGGCGAGCGTCGCCCCCAGGTCACGCGACGCTGCATCGGGGTAGACGAAGACCGTGAGCCGCGTCGGGAGCTGCGCCGCGGTGAGATTCAGGCGGCTGGAGATGGACCGGCACGCCTGTTCGACAGTGGAGGCAAGCGTCTCTAGCGCCGCCGAGGAGGGGGCAAAGGAGAGGACTCGGATCCGATCCCGCTCTGCGACGCCCCACGACTGGTAGAGGCGGATCAGGCTCTCCAGCGTGTTCCGTGCCTCTCCCGCAGGGAGGCGCGCGGCCGCGCGAGCGGCGTCGGCGAACGCGCCCTGGATGCAGGCGCACTGCCCAACTAGAAGCAGGCGCTCCTGTGAGAGCTCGGGGATGGACCAACGCCGCGTTTCGGCGAACGCGGCGTCCGGGTCGCCACTCGCCAGAAGGTACACGGCTTTGAGATACGGGAACTCCGGAGAGTCGGTTCCGCGGTCGCGCGCCGCCTCCTGCCACCGAAGGCCGATCGCGGTCGATCCGGCCGAGGCGAGCACGCGGAGGGCCTCCTCGGCCGGTCCGACTGTCCACATGCGGCGTAGGGCCTCGAGCCCTCCGAACTCCTCGATCACGAATTGGGCGAGCGACGCCGCCTCCCACACGGCCAGGTCGGCCGTGCCGGCCTCGACCTCCGAGAGCTGAAGCAGTGCCCTGAGATCCGCGAGGTCGCCGACGGCGGCCGGAGCGTAGGGCGCGTCGACGCGCTGGTAGAGACTGAAGGGGAGCCGGTTCGCCTTCTCCAGGCGGATGAGCTGATCTAGAGACAGGAACAGGCGGTCTGGGAGGGCCGCCACGAAGGCGTGGTAGTCCCGGGCGGGCGCCGCCGCGTAGATGGCCGTTCCGATCTGAAGGAGTTGTGACCTAGACCTTCCCCAGCCGAAGGCGAGCACCAGCTCGGCGACCCGCGGCCGCGGCGCCTCGGAAGCGAGGAGATCCAAGGCTGGGTGGTACGTGGGCACCGCACTGCCGCCCTTTCGGCTCAGGATGGATGCCCGCATGGCCTGAACGCTGTCGTGGACGAAGACGTCGATCTCACTGGGGATCAGGCTTCGATCCACCCCAAGCAGTCCGGTCAGATCCTTCAGATCTCGGTCCAGGGTGCGGCCGAGCTCGGCGTGAGCCGCCCGGGCCGGCGACTCGTCTCGATACCAGAGGATGAACGGCTTCCCCGGATAGCTCGAGCCGCCCCGCTCCTGCGGCCGCCAGAGCGGCGCCACGACGAACTGGAGGATGACCAGGAGCAGCCCAATGGAAAGCCCGATGAGGGCAAGCCCGCCCAGCGTGACGACCGCTGGATTGCGCAGGATTCTCGCATAGGAACGTTTGAGAGCCATGTCCAAGGCCCAATGGTATCCCGGCGGGGCGCCAGCGCCCAGGCGGGCCGGCGCGTCGTGGTGAGGGCCCCGCCTTGTCCGTTTCCGGTCTCCTCCCTTCCGGGGAGGTGGCTCAAGGGAACTTGAGTCTTTGCAGCCCGTTTGCCCGCCTAAGGTGTCATCCGCGTGGGGATGTCGCCGCGAGGTCCCCGCACGCCGAGCTGGCGGCGGCCGGATTGATCCGAAGGCGTCTTGAGCCTGAGCCTGCGCCCGTGGAAGAAGGCGCCCCGGTGCGGACGGAGTCTGGGAGAGCGCATGGAAGAACAGCACTCCGTTGTCGCTGCGAAGGGGCCATGCTATAATGCGGGACTTCGCTGGAGGATCTCACACAAGGCGAGAAAGGATCGATATCGCATGCTCAGGGTGATACTGGAAGTGGTGTTTTTCGTGGACTGTTTTGTATTGATGGGATTGGTATTGTTGCAGATGAGCGAGCACTCGGGGCTTGGGGGGGCGTTTGG
>Ga0315278_10000349_pt1 | contig 41081 bp, 36 predicted proteins | sample YL17G06_0_MG_FD_203880 | JGI IMG/M metagenome (GOLD analysis project Ga0315278, IMG submission 203880) | Sediment microbial communities from Yellowstone Lake, YNP, Wyoming, USA - YL17G06_0 | ecosystem: Environmental > Aquatic > Freshwater > Lake > Sediment | place: USA: Wyoming | collected... | reverse complement strand
GCGGAAGCCCTCTATTTCGGCCGCGATCTGATCAATACCCCGGCGAACGATCTCGGCCCCGCCGAGCTCGAGGCTGCGGCTCGCGAGCTTGCCTCCGAGCATGGCGCCACGGTCAAGGTGACGGAAGGTGGGAGCCTCCTCGCCGACAACTTCCCGATGATCCACGCCGTCGGCCGGGCGAGCGACCGGTCGCCGCGGCTGATCGATCTTTGTTGGGGCTCGGAGCACGCCCCCAAGGTGACCATCGTCGGCAAGGGCATCTGCTTCGATACGGGCGGCCTCGACATCAAGCCCGGTAGCGCCATGACCTTAATGAAGAAAGACATGGGGGGCGCAGCCTCTGCACTAGCCTTTGCCCATCTCGTCATGCAGGCGAAGCTGCCCTTGAGGCTGCGGGTGCTGATCCCCGCCGCCGACAATTCGATTGCCGGCAACGCCTTCAGACCCGGCGACGTGCTGCAAAGCCGGAATGGCATGACCGTGGAGATCGGCAACACCGACGCCGAAGGCCGCCTCGTGCTCGCCGACGCTCTGAGCCTCGCCGACGAAGAGGCCCCCGACTACCTCATCACCGTCGCCACGCTCACCGGCGCGGCCAGGGTCGCGCTCGGCCCCGATTTGCCGCCGCTCTTCATCGATGACGACGATATGGCCGCTGGTCTGCTTGCGAGCGGCCTTAAGGTTGGCGATCCCCTGTGGCGGATGCCGCTCTGGGCGCCCTACGACAAGCTGCTCAAGAGCAGCATCGCCGATGTGAACCATATCGCCGAGGGCTCGCATGCTGGATCGGTGATGGCGGCGCTGTTCCTCAAGCGCTTCGTCACAGCGGCCAAGCGCTTCGCCCATCTCGACATCTTCGGCTGGGTTCCCCGCGAGCAGCCGGGCCGCCCGCAAGGCGGCGAGCCGCAAGGCGCGCGTGCTCTTTTCGCCTATTTCCAGAGCGAGCTTGGACCGTGATCAACGGCGTATTGCCAGACCCGCGCCGCCACGCTTACCGCGAGGGTCTCGCCGCGGTCTCGCTCAGAGACCACGTTAAGGTGCCCCGTTACGTTGAAGGCGAGCGCCGCCAGCTCCTAGTCCCCGTGCTGCCGGTGCGCCGGGAGCCCCGCGCCGATGCGACCCTCGATACCGAGGCGCTATTCGGTGAGACGCTGACCGTGTTTGATGAGAGCGAGGGTTGGGCCTGGGTGCAGCTCGCCCGCGATCGTTATGTCGGCTACATGCCGAGTGAAGGGCTTGCCCGCGCGGAGGTGACGCCCACCCACCGGGTCGCCGCGCTCCGCACCTATCTCTATCCGCGGCCCGACATCAAGAGCGCGCCCTTGGCGCTATTGAGCCTAAACGCGCTGCTCGCCGCGGCGGCGGAGGAGGGCAGGTTCCTGGCGCTGGAGACCGGGGGCTTCGTCGTTGCCTACCATACGCGGAAGGCGGACGTGCCCGTGGCAGACTTCGTCACAGTTGCGCTGTCCTTTCTCGGCACGCCCTATCTCTGGGGGGGCCGCACGAGTCTTGGGATCGACTGCTCGGGACTGGTGCAGCTCGCCAGCGAGGCGGCTGGGCTCGATGCCCCGCGCGATGCCGATATGCAGGCGGCCGAGCTCGGGCGCTCCCTAGACTGGCAAGGGGCCGGCACACTCGCCCGTGGCGATCTCGTATTCTGGGACGGCCATGTCGGGATCATGGCGAGCGGCGGCGAGTTGCTGCATGCCAGCGCCCATCACATGGCGGTGGTGGTCGAGCCCTTCGCCGAAGCCAAAGCCCGCATCGCCGAATCCGGCAGCGAGATCCTGGGCGTTCGGAGACTATCGAGGATGACCGGCTGAGCCGGGACTAGCTCGAGACCGCGTTCGCCCCGGCGGCCTCAAGCTCGAAGGCGGCTGCGAGCAGAGCCTTGGTGTAGTCGGTCTTCGGTTTGGTGAAGACGGTCCGCGCCGAACCTTGCTCCACGACCTTGCCGTGACGGAGCACGATGATGGTGTTGGCCAGCGCGCGCACCACTTTGAGGTCGTGACTGATGAAGAGATAAGCGAGCTTGTAGCGGCGCTGGAGGTCGCGCAGGAGATCCACGATCTGCGCCTGCACCGACACGTCGAGCGCGCTTGTCGGCTCGTCGAGGATGAGGAATTTCGGCTCGAGCACCAGCGCCCGGGCAATGGCGATGCGCTGGCGCTGGCCGCCGGAGAATTCATGCGGATAGCGGTCGGCGAAGGCTGGATCGAGCCCAACCTCACTGAGCGCGCGCGAAACGCGTGCCCGCCGCTCGGCGCGATCCATCCCAGGTTTTTGGATGAGGAGGCCCTCCTCGATGATCTGCGCCACCGAAAGGCGTGGAGATAGCGAGCCGTAAGGGTCCTGGAACACGATCTGCATGTCGCGCCGGAGCGGCCGCATGCGCTTTGAATCGTAGCCGTCGATGCGGCTGCCGAGATAGATGATCGGCCCTTCGCTCGAGATGAGCCTGAGCAGGGCAAGTCCGAGCGTCGTCTTGCCGGAGCCGGACTCGCCGACGACGCCGAGCGTCTGGCCTTCTTTGACCGCAAGGTCGATCCCGTCCACCGCCTTGATATGGCCGACGGTGTGCCTGAGGAAGCCGCGCTTGATCGGGAACCAGACCTTTAAGTCCTTGGCCTCGAGGATCACCGGCGCCTTGGTATTGGCGGGGGGCGGCGAGCCCTTCGGCTCGGACGCGAGCAGGTGCTTGGTATAGGGGTGCTGGGGCGAGGCGAAGATCTCGCGCGTGCTGCCGCGCTCCACGATCTCGCCATTGGTCATCACGCACACCCGGTCGGCCATCTTGCGGACGATGCCGAGATCGTGGGTGATCAGCAGCATAGCCATATTGAACTCGGATTTGAGCTTGAGCAGCAGGTTGAGGATCTGCGCCTGGATGGTCACGTCGAGCGCCGTGGTCGGCTCGTCGGCAATGAGCAGGTCGGGCTCGTTGGAGAGCGCCATGGCGATCATCACCCTTTGCCGCTGCCCGCCCGAGAGCTGATGCGGATAGGAGGCGAGACGACCTTTCGGATCGTCGATGCCCACCTTGTCGAGCAGATCGAGCACGCGCTCCCGCGCCGCGTGGTTTGAGAGGCCGCGGTGGATCTTCAGCACCTCGCCGATCTGCTGCTCGACGGTGTGCAGCGGATTGAGCGAGGTCATCGGCTCCTGAAAGATCATCGAGATCTGATTGCCGCGGACGCGGCGGAGCGCGTCAGGCGGAAGCGCCATCAGATCCTCGCCCTTGAGCCGGATGGCGCCGGACGGATGGGAGGCCGCGGGGTAGGGGAGAAGACGCAGGATGGACAGCGCGGTCACCGTCTTGCCTGAGCCCGACTCCCCGACCAGCGCCACCGTCTCGGCGTTGCCGATGTCGAACGAGACGTGCTTGACGGCATGGGTGATTTTGCCTCCGCTATGGAAATCGACGGAAAGGTCGTCGACGGAGACCAGCGTTTCGCTAGCGGGCGCTGACGGCACGGGCTTCTGGGTTGCTCGCGGCTCAGCCATGGATACCCTCATGCGTTGACCGCTCGGCAGAAGCATCGGCGCATTCGCCGCGCTCGATCTCGATGGTGGCGTGGTCGAGGCCGAAGCGCGCCTTTAGGCGCTGCTTGATGGCCTTCACCAGCCGGTTGGAATCCTCTGTCTCGTTGACGCAGGCATGCAGCGTCACCATGCGCCGCTCCTGCGTGATCGACCACACATGCACATGATGCACGTCCGTAACCCCCGGGACATTGGCGATCAGGTCTGGTCCGATGTGGCGCGTGTCGAGCTCGCGCGGCGCGCCTTCGAGCAGGATATGGCCTGAAGCCTCCACCACCTTCCAGCCGCTCCGCACGATGATGGCGGCGACGAGGATTGACAGCAGCGGATCGATGGGCGTCCAGCCGGTGAGCAGGATCACGCCGCCGGCTATGACCGCCGCCACGGAGCCCAGCAAGTCGCCGAGCACGTGGATGGCGGCGCCTTTGACATTGAGATTCTCGCGGTCCGCGCCATGCAGCAACCCGAAGGCGGTTAAATTCACAAGCAGACCGAGCGCACCGACCACCACCATGATCCCGCCGGCGACGGCGTGAGGTTGGGCGAGCCGCTCAATGGCTTCGAACACGATCCACGCGGCGATGGCGAACAAAGCGAGGCCGTTGGTGAAGGCGACCAGCACCTGGAAGCGGTCGAAGCCGTAGGTGCGTTTCCAGTCGGCGGCACGCCGCGCCAGGCGAAAGCCGAACCAGGCGAGCACCAGCGAGGCGAAGTCGGTGAGCATGTGGCCCGCGTCGGCAAGGAGCGCGAGCGAGCCCGAGACAATGCCGCCCGCCACCTCGGCGAACATGAACAGCCCGGTGATGAGCGCGGCGAGCCCCATGCGCCGCTCATTGGCGTCGCGGCGGTGGTCGTGAGCGTGAGTGTGCCCGGGTCCGTGGGAATGTGCGCCTGACATGGCCTATAGCCTCACCCAAACGACTTGCGTGGGTCGAACGCATCGCGCACCGCCTCGCCGACGAAGATCAGCAGGCTCAGCATGATGGCGATGACGAAGAAGGCGGTGAGCCCGAGCCAGGGCGCCTGCAAATTGTCCTTGCCTTGGGCCAGCAGCTCACCGAGCGAGGGCGATCCGGCCGGAAGACCGACGCCGAGGAAGTCGAGCGAGGTCAGCGTGCTGATCGAGCCGTTCAGGATGAAAGGCATGAAGGTGAGCGTCGCCACCATGGCGTTGGGCAGGAGATGCTTGAAGATGATCTTCAGATTGGAGAGGCCAAGCGCCCGCGCCGCGGTGACATATTCGAAATTGCGCGCGCGCAGGAATTCCGCCCGCACCACGCCTACCAGCGCGACCCAGGAGAAGGCGAGCAGGATGCCGAGCAGGATCCAGAAATTCGGCTCGATCACCGCGGCGATGATAATGAGCAAATAGAGCTGCGGCACCGACGTCCAAATCTCGATGAAGCGTTGGAACAAGAGATCGGTCCAGCCGCCGAAAAAGCCCTGCACCGCCCCTGCCGCGACCCCGATGATGGACGAGAAGAAGGTCAGCACGAGGCCGAACAGCACCGAAATGCGAAATCCGTAGATGACGCGGGCGACGACGTCGCGGCCCTGGTCGTCGGTGCCGAGCCAATTCCATTCGAGCTGGTCGTTGCAAGGATGAAAGCCCTGTTCGACGGCGAGCTGGCAATCCTCCTTGGTGAGCATCCAGGTCGGCTTCACCGGAAACGCCATGGGCGGGGTCTTGTTGGGGGTGTCGTAGGAAAAGGGGATCAGCGGCCAAACGATCCAGCCGTCCTTCTGCGCGATCATCTCCTTGACGGCCGGGTCGCGATAGACCGCCTCGGTCTCGAAGATGCCGCCGAAGGCCGTCTCCGGATAGCTGTTGAACACCGGAAAGTAGTAGTGGCCGTCATATTTGACGAGCAGCGGCCGGTCATTGGCGATGAACTCGGCGAACAGGCTGATCACGAACAGGACGAGGAAAATCCACAAGGACCAGTAGCCGCGTCGATGCGCTTTAAAGGTTTGCCAGCGCCGCCGGTTGAGCGGCGAGAGCGACAGCCGCCACCAGCCCGACCCTTCGGCGGTGACCTCCTCGATGATGGCGGCGTCGGTCGGGACGTCCATCGCTTAGACCTCGCGCGTCTCGAAATCGATGCGCGGATCGACCCAAGTGTAGGTAAGGTCAGAGATCAGGTTGATGACGAGCCCCAAGAGCGAGAAGATGTAGACGTCGGCGAACACCACCGGATAGTCGCGGTTCATGATCGCCTCGAAGCCGAGCAGCCCGAGCCCTTCCAACGAGAAGATGGTCTCGATCAGCAGCGAGCCCGCAAAGAAGGCGCTGATGAACGCACCCGGGAAGCCCGCGATCACGATCAGCATGGCGTTGCGGAACACGTGCCCGTACAGCACCTGGTGCTCGGTCAGCCCCTTCGCCCGCGCCGTCGTCACATATTGTTTGCGGATTTCCTCCAGGAACGAGTTCTTGGTAAGAAACGTGGTGGTGGCGAAGGCCGAGAGCACCATGGCGGTCATCGGCAGCGCGAGGTGCCAGAAATAGTCGAGAATTTTTCCATACCAGGGGAGCTGCGCCCAATTCTCGGACACGAGTCCGCGCAAGGGGAAGAGCTGCAGGAAAGATCCCCCGGCGAACAGCACGATCAAGAACACCGCGAACAGAAAACCCGGAATGGCGTAGGCGATGACGATGACCGTGCTCGTCCACACGTCGAAGCGCGAGCCATCCTTGACCGCCTTGCGAATGCCGAGCGGGATTGAGATGGCGTAGGAGAGCAGCGTCATCCACAGCCCCAGCGAGATCGAGACCGGCATTCGTTCGAGGATCAATTTGAGCACGCTTGTGTCGCGAAAATAGCTCTCCCCAAAATCGAAGCGGAGATAGTTCCACATCAGCATGAAGAAGCGCTCGTAAGCCGGCTTGTCGAAGCCGAACTGCTTCTCCAGACTCTTGATGAACTCCGGATCGAGACCCTGCGCCCCCCGATATTTGGAAGGCGAGGACACGTCTCCGGGGATCGCACCCGGCGGGCGGCCGCCGCCGACTTCGCTGCCTCCACCGCTGAATCTCGCCGTGGCGCCGACATCGGTGCCGGTGAGCTGGGCGATGATGCGCTCGACCGGGCCGCCGGGCGCGAACTGCACGATGACGAAGGTCACCAGCATGATGCCGATCATGGTCGGCAGGATCAGCAGCACGCGGCGAAGGATATAGGCGATCATTGCTTCCGGGCCGGCCTTCTGGATCTCAGGATGACGATGCCTGCAAGCGCGAGCCCCACGAGAAGCGCAATGAGGAGATAAGCGCGGCGGGAAGCGGGCTCATCCGGAGCATCCTTGACAGCGGTAGCTGACGTCAGTTTGGCAGCTTTGGCGCCGTCATACCACCAGGTGTCCAGCACCCCGCGGTCGAAACGCGGCTTCGTCTCGGGGCGCGAGAATTTGTCCCAATAGGCGATGGTGTTGGAGGCCTTGTACCAATGCGGCACCCAGTAATGCCCGGCCCGGAGCACGCGGTCGAGTGCGCTGGCGGCTGTCGTGAGCTCGTCGCGGTTCTTCGCGGCGATCACCCGCTCGACCAGCGCATCGACGGCGGGGTCGGTAATGCCGGCGAGATTGAGCGATCCGTCCATGGATGCTGCGGCGGAGCCGAAATAGCTGCGGAGCTCCACGCCCGGCGTGTCGCGCATGCTGTAGCGCTCGGTGGTGATGTCGTAATCGAAGCTCTTCAGGCGGCGCTGATATTGGGCCGGGTCGACCATGCGCATGGATGCTTCGATGCCGAGCGTCTGCAGGTTCTTGACGAAGGGTGCCGTGACCCGCTCGAAGGCCGGCTCGAAGTTCAGGATCTCGAGCTTGAGCGGCTCTCCATGAGCGTTCACCCGCACGCCATTCTTGATGGTCCAGCCGGCGCGGTCGAGCAGGTTGCCCGCTTCTTCCAGTTTGTCGCGGATCTGGCCCGAGCCGTCGGTCTTGGGCGGAAGATAGGCCGGGCCGAGCGCTTCTTGCGGCACCGACGGCCCAAGATTTTCGAGCAGGCTTCGCTCGGCTTGAGAAGGCTCGCCCTTGGCCTTCATCGTGGAGTTCTCAAAGTAGCTCTCGGTGCGAGTGTAGAGGCCGTAGAACAGGTTGCGGTTGGTCCATTCGAAATCGAAAGCGAGATCCAGCGCCTGGCGCACCAGCGGATCTTTCAGCTGCTCGCGCCGCGTGTTGAGGAAGAAGCCTTGCGTGCCGGACGGCGTCTCGTCAGGCAGCACGTCCTTTTTCACCTTGCCGGCGCGGATCGCCGGGAAGGCGTATTCGGTGGCCCACACCTTGGAGGTGAACTCCTCGCGGAAATCGTAGGTGCCGGCCTTGAAGGCCTCCATGCCGGCGGTGCGGTCGCGGAAATATTCGAAGCGGATCTCGTCGAAGTTCCAACGCCCGCGGTTCACGGGCAGGTCCTTGGCCCAATAATCCGGGTTGCGCCGGTAGACGATGGTGCGCCCCTGCTTGACGTCGCTCACCGTATAAGGGCCCGAGCCGAGCGGCGGGTCCAGCGTCGTCGCGGCGAAGTCACGGGTCGCATAATAGTCCTTGGAGAAAATTGGCAAGCCCGCAACGGCGAGGGGCAGGTCGCGCAAGAGCGAGCCTTTGAAGCTGTAGCGGACGGTGTGCGGATCGAGCGCCTCGGCCTTCACCACGTCCTCGAGCGTCTGCGCGAAGATCGGGTGTCCCTTGGTCTTCAGCGCCTCGAAGGAGAACACGATATCGTCGGCGGAGAGCGGGCTGCCGTCGCTGAACTTGGCCTCGGGCCGCAGCGTGAAGGTCACTGACATACCATCGTCGGCGACCTCGGCGCTTGACGCAACGAGGCCATAAACCGCGTCTGGCTCGTCGGCCGCCCGAATCATCAGCGTATCGAACAGAAGCTCGAGCCCCTGCGCCGCGTCGCCTTTAAGAATGTAATTGTTGAGGCTGTCGAAAGTGCTGACACCGCCCCAGCCCACGAGCGAGAAGGTGCCGCCCTTTGGCGCTTCCGGATTCACATAGGCGAAGTGCTGGAAATCGGCCGGGTAGGCCAGATCGCCAAAGGCCGAGAGCCCGTATTTACCCTCCGCCGCGTGGGTAGGTGCCGCCGTGACGAGAAGGGCGCCGAGGAAGAGTGCGCCACCAGCAACCGCTCGCAAGGACGCCTCCGCCATCAGGGCTTGGAAGCCCCGGGTAAGCGGTCGGCCTTTTCCCGGTCGAACCACCAGACTTGCGGGAACCCGGGGGTCAGGGCCGGCAAGGTCTGCGGCTGGCCATAGCGGTCCCAATAGGCGATCCGCACCTTCGGCGAGAACCATTGCGGCACCACGAAGTCGTTCCATAGGAGCACGCGATCAAGCGCGTTTGTTGCCGCGACCAGCTCTTGCCGGTCCTTGGCGAAGATCACGTGGTCGACGAGCTTGTCGATCGCGGGGTCCTTCACGCCGATTAGGTTTTGGCTGCCTTCCCGGCCCGCGGCTTCCGAGCCCCAGAAATCCCGCTGCTCGTTGCCGGGGGAATTGGATTGGGAGAAATTGCCGACGACTATGTCATAGTCGAAAGCGTTGAGCCGCCTCGTATATTGCGCGCTGTCCACCATGCGGAGCGTGCCCTTGATGCCGAGCCGCTGGAGATTGGCGATAAGGGGCTGCACGATGCGCTCGAACAGCGGCGACACCAGCAGGAACTCGACCGTCAAAGGCTGTCCGGTTTTCGTGTCGACGAGAACTCCGTTCTTCACCTCGTAGCCCGCTTCCTTCAGGAGCTGGACGGCTTTGCGGAGATTGCCGCGCGTGTCGTCCTCGCTCGCATTCACAGGATTGCGGTGGACTTGCGTGAACACCTCGGGCGGCACCTGATCCTTCACCTCGTTCAGGATCTCGAGCTCGCGTCCTTGCGGGAGCTCGGCAGGCGCGGCGAGCTCGGTGCCCTGGAAGTAGCTGCTGACCCGCGCATACTGGCCGTAGAACAGGTTCTTGTTCGCCCATTCGAAGTCGAAGGCGAGATTGAACGCCTGCCGCACGCGACGGTCGGCGAATTGCGGGTGACGGAGATTGAGCACGAAGCATTGCATCGACTGCGCGCTTTTGATCGGGACCTCTTGCTGCTTGATCCACCCATTGCGGATGGCGGCGAAGTCATAGGCGGTGGCCCAATTCTTCGCGCTCGTTTCCTGGTGGTAATCGAGATTGCCGGCCTTGAAGCTCTCAAAGGCGACGGTGTCGTCGCGATAATAGTCGAAGCGGATCTCGTCCAGGTTCCACTGGCCGCGGTTCACCGGCAAATCCTTGCCCCAATAATCGGGCACGCGCTCGTAGCTGATCGTGCGCCCCGGGCTCGATTGCTTGATGCGATACGCGCCGGAGCCGAGCGGCTGCTCGAGCGTGGTCTTGAGCGGGTCGCGCTGGTTGCCGCTCGAATCCTTACCCGTCCAGTAATGCTTGGGCAGAATGGTGAGCTGGCCCATGATCATCGGCAGCTCGCGGTTGCCTTTCACGTCGAAGTTGAAGGTCACCTCGTTGGGTCCGGTCGCTTCCGCGTGCGATACGTTCTTGTAATAGAGCGCCATGCGCGGGTTGGCCGCCTTGTTCACCTCAAGGCTGTAAATGACGTCGTCCGGCGTGATCGGCGTGCCGTCGTGCCAGTGGGCGCCCTCGCGAAGCTTGAAGGTGACCGAGGAGAAATCGGCGGGATAGGAAGCCCATTCGGCGATCAGGCCATAAGAGGTCGAAGGCTCCTCCAGGCTGTCGGCCATGAGACTTTCATAGACGAGCCCGAGGCCCGCCGCGGCCTCGCCCTTGTAGAGGATCGGGTTGAGGCTATCGAAGCTGCCGATATCGGCCATGCGCACGAGGCCGCCCTTGGGGGCGTCCGGGTTCACATAGTCGAAATGCTTGAAGTCCGCCGGGTATTTCGGCGTGCCGATGAGGGAGATGGCGTGGTGGTGCTCAAGCCCTTCTGCGGCGCAGGCCGGGGCGGCGCTCAGGCTGAGGATCAGGGCGGCAGCAACGAAACGACGAAGCATCATGGGGGAACTACGCTTGACGTTGAACCTTTGCCTGGTGCCGCCAGGGCTTGCGGGGCCATGGGCTCGAGAGCCCGACCCGGTAGGCGTCCGATCCTCGACCCACAGGCGAGCGGGAGCCTCTTAGCATGGAGGCCACTCTGCCCGCATGAATTATCGCTCATGTTGGCGGTAGCCCCTCGTGGGCTGCCGGTGAGGCAGGCGCCGGTCGTAGTGTCTAATTCTCTGGCGGCCCGTCGGGATAAACCGGCTGCGGCTGACCCGCGAGAGGGTCTGGCGCGGAGCCCTCTGCTGGCGCCGCCGGGGTTTCGGCAGACGGTGCCGGGGTTTCGGCAGAAGGCGCCGGCTCCTCGGCCTTTGGCGTTGCCGGGGTCTCGGCAGACGGTGCCGGAGTTTCGGCAGAGGGTGCTGGTGCCGGGGCTTGTGCCGCCGGAGTTTCCGCGGCTGGTGCCGGGGCCGCTGGGGTTTCCGCGGCCGGAGCCGGCTCCTCGGCCTCTGGCGCTGCCGGGGTCTCGGCAGACGGTGCCGGAGTTTCGGCAGAGGGTGCAGGAGTTTCTGCAGAGGGCGCCGGCTCCTCGGCCTTTGGCGCTGCCGGCGTCTCAGCCGACGGTGCCGCACCTCCCCCAGCAGCCGCCTCGGGCAAAGGCGGCGGGCTGTCGTTCTTGGTGCGCAGGAAGAGGAGGATATCGCCCCGCTGCTTAGCGTCGGGGAGGCCCTGGAACAACATCATCTTGGTGCCAGGGGCATAGGCGGTAGGACTGGTGATCATGGCGTTGATCGAGGCGAAGTCCCACTTCCCGCCTTTGGCCTTCAGCGCATCGGAATATTCGTAGCCCTCATGGGAGGCGACGTCGCGGCCGAGCACGCCATAGAGATTGGGGCCGATCAGGTTTGGACCGCCCTTATCGAAACTATGGCAAATCTGGCATTTCTTGGCGACTTCGGCGCCCCGGACCGCGTCGGCATGGGCTAGGAGAACCACCACGTCCTCGCCGCCTTCGCCTGCCGGCTTCGCCGCTTCCGGCGTAGCCTCCCCCGCAGCGGTCTTGCCACTCGCGGCTTCGCCGCCAGCAGCCCCGGCCTCCGGCAAGGGCGGCGGGTTGTCGTTCTTGGTGCGTAGGAAGGCGAGCACCTCGGCGCGCTGTTTCGCGTCCGGGAGGCCTTGGAACAGGGCCATCTTTGTCCCAGGCACAAAGACGTTGGGATGCTCGACCATGGAGTTGATCTGGACGTAGTCCCAATTACCGGGGAGGGCCTTCAGCTGTTCGGAATACTCGTAGCCTTCATGCGACGCGATATCGTGGCCGAGCACGCCGTAGAGGTTGGGACCGATCAGATTCGGGCCGCCCTTATCGAAGCTATGGCAAAGCTGGCATTTTTTGGCGACCTCGGCCCCCTTTGCCGGATCGGCCTTGGCGAGCAGGACGAGGATCTGGTCGCCGCCCTGGGCGGCCTCGCCGCCGGGCTGCTCCGCCCCGGGCTTCTTGGCTCCAGCCACTTCATAACCCGGCTTTTCGGACTCGTGCTCCTCGAAGGCGATTTTGACGATCGTCCTCGTGCCAAAAATCAGTAGCAGCGCGCCAAGCACGGCCATGGCGATCTGATTGAAGCGGTAAGAATTCATGGTCGATTTTCCCCCGGGTGCAGAGGCTACTTTGTGAGCTCTTGCGACGCAAAGTGAGATGATTAGGCGTAGGCCCCCGTTGTATCCGAGCCTTTTGGCCCTGCCAAGGTGTCGCGAGGCGCCGGCCCACGTGTTATCTGACCCTCCATGGCGTCCAATCTTATTGTCATCCCGGCGAGGCTGAAGGCGAAACGGCTCCCGGACAAGCCTCTCGCCGACATCGCGGGCGAGCCCATGATCGTTCATGTCTGGCGCCGCGCCATCGAAGCTGGTTGTGGTCCCGTGGTGGTCGTCGCCGACGCCGAAGCCATCTGCGACGCCGTGCGCGGCGCTGGCGGCGAGGCGCTGATGACGAGCCCGGATCACCAAAGCGGCTCGGACCGCGTCTTCGAGGCCGTGCGCAGGCTCGATCCTTCGGCCGCGCTCGACACCATCGTCAATCTCCAAGGCGACTTGCCGACGCTCGATCCGGGCCTCGTTCGTACCTGCCTCGGCGCGCTTGAGCACGGCGAGGCCGACATCGGCACCATCGCCGCGAAGATCACGAGAGACGAGGAGCGTACCGATCCGAATGTGGTGAAGGTGGTTGGCTCGCCGCTTGGCGCCAGAACCTTGCGCGCGCTCTATTTCACGCGGGCGACGGCCCCGTACGGCGAGGGCCCGCTCTATCACCATATCGGCATCTACGCCTATCGGCGGGCGGCGCTCAAGCGCTTCGTGTCGTTGCCCCCATCGCCGCTCGAGACCCGCGAGAGGCTCGAGCAGCTCCGCGCGCTGGAGGCTGGACTACGCATCCACGTCGCCCTCGTTGACACGGTACCGCTCGGTGTCGATACTCCGGCTGACCTTGTGCGGGCGCGTGAGTTACTCACGCCCTCCAAGTAGTGCTTCCCCTTCAGGCATCCCTCCCATGAACGCAGCCAAGCGTCAGAAAATCGCCTATCAGGGCGAGCCAGGCGCCAATTCGCATCTTGCCTGCCGCGACGCCTACCCGGAGATGGAGCCGCTTCCTTGCCCGACCTTCGAGGACGCGCTTGCCGCCGTCAAAGGAGGCGAGGCGGGGCTCGCCATGATCCCGATCGAGAATTCGGTCGCCGGCCGCGTCGCCGACATCCATCATCTCCTGCCGGATTCGGGGCTGTTCATCGTCGCGGAGCATTTCGAGCGCGTCCGGCATCAACTGCTCACTTTGCCGGGGGTCAAGCTCGGCGAGCTCAAGACCGTGCACAGCCACACCATGGCGCTCGGCCAATGCCGCAAGGTGATCCATGCGCTGAAGCTGAAGCCGATGGCCGAGGCCGATACCGCTGGGGCCGCGCGGGAGCTAAGCGAATCGCAGGACCGTAGCAGGGGCGTGATCGCCTCGGTGCTTGCCGCGGAGGTCTATGGCCTCGCCATCGCCAAAGCCGACATCGAAGACGCCTACCACAACACGACGCGCTTCGTGGTGCTGGCCGCGAAACCCGACCACGCCAAGCCGGATGACGGGCCCGTCATCACCACCTTCGTCTTCCGCGTGCGCAACGTCCCGGCCGCGCTCTACAAGGCCCTTGGGGGCTTCGCCACCAATGGCGTCAATATGACAAAGCTCGAATCCTATCAGCTCGAGGGTTCGTTCAACGCCACCGTGTTCTACGCCGATATCGCGGGGCACCCGGACGAGCGTCCAGTGCAGCTCGCCATGGAGGAGCTTGCCTTTTTCACCAGCGAGGTGCGTGTGCTCGGCACCTACCCGGCGAGCCCGTTCCGCGCTGCACTGAAGGCCTAGGGCCGCTCTCTCGCAGGGGGAGAGGGAGTTGCTTGCCACAGGACGGACGATCCCCGATATACTCACGACGGGAGGTTGGCGGCAGGCGCGTCCCTCGCCAACCGGGTCAGGTCCGGAAGGAAGCAGCCCCAACGAGATTGACGCGGGTTGTTCGTCGGCCTCCCACCCGCGCCTCACACATATCGGTAATGTGTCGAGGCTCCTCAGGTGGCCGCGTCGTGTTCCTGGCGGGCCGGAGCCATTCCCCCGCGTGAAAGTCGTATCGCCGCATGGTCAAAGCCGAAGATCAGCAAGGGAATGCGCCGCAGCCCGGCGGGACGACAGCCTCGGCGGCGGGCCATCAGAGCCACGCGGCGCTCGCGCGCAAATACCGGCCGAAGCTGTTCTCCGAGCTGATCGGCCAGAACGCCATGGTGCAGACGCTCCGCAACGCCTTTGCCTCGGGGCGCATCGCGCAAGCCTATATGCTGACGGGCGTGCGCGGCGTCGGCAAAACCACCACCGCGCGGCTGATTGCGCGTGCGCTAAACTATGTGCCTCCGGGCGGCGGTGACGGCGCACCGACCCTCGACATGGGCGAAGAGGGCGAGCATTGCCGCGCCATCCTGGAGAGCCGGCATCTCGACGTAGTCGAGATGGACGCAGCCTCCCATACCGGCATCGACGACGTCCGCGATCTGATCGACAGCGCTCACTACAAGCCGAACATCGCCCGCTACAAGGTCTACATCATCGACGAGGTTCATATGCTCTCCAAGCAGGCCTTCAACGGCCTGCTCAAGACCCTGGAAGAGCCGCCCGAGCATGTGAAGTTCATCTTCGCCACCACCGAGGTGCGGAAAGTGCCGGTGACGGTGCTGTCGCGCTGCCAGCGTTTCGATCTGAAGCGCATAGAGGTCGAACCGCTCGCCGCGCAGCTTGCCAGCATCGTCGCGCAAGAAGGGGCAGAAGCGGAACCGGCCGCGCTGATGATGATCGCGCGCGCCGCGGAAGGCTCGGTGCGTGACGCGCTGTCGATCCTCGACCGGGCGATCGCCTTCGGCTCAGGCAAGATCACGGCGGAGGCGGTGCGCGGGCTGCTCGGTCTCGCCGACCGCGGCCGTATCTTCGATCTGCTGGAGACCGTGCTCGCCGCCGATCCCGGCAACGCGCTAAAATCGCTTGCCTCGCTGACCAATGACGGGGCGGAGCCGGCCCAAGTGATCGCCGATCTGGCCGACGCCGTCCATGCCGTGACGCTGGTCAAGGCGGCGGGCGTCTCCGATCCAGCCACGAGCGAGACCGAGCGGGCGCGCGCCACCGGTCTTGCCGGCCGACTTTCCATGTCCGCTCTCGCTCGCGCCTGGCAGATGCTGCTCAAGGGCCACGAGGAGGTGCGCGGCGCTGCCCGGCCGCTCGCCGCCGCCGACATGGTGCTGGTGCGGCTCGCCTATGCCGCCGACTTGCCGACGCCGGCGGACCTCATGCGCCGCTTGGGCGATGCGTCCGGACCTGGCGGCGAAAGGACCGGCGGCTCGATCTCCGCCGCGCCGGCGCAGCAGAAGCCAGTCCATGCCGCGACGCCAGAGATGCCGCCACCGGTGCCGCCAGTGGTGACGCCGACGGCGGCGCCCGCGCCGGTGGTCGAGGCCGAGGCGGCTGACGCCGCGCCGCTTAAGGCTGGTCCCCTGGCGGATCCAAAAAGTTTCGACGATTTGGTCGCCCTTGCCGAGCAAAAGCGCGATCTCAAGCTCAAGAATGCACTCACCGAGCAGGTGCAGCTCGTGCGCTTTCGTCCCGGCCATCTCGAGATCAATCCGCTCGGTTCGGCGCCGAAGGAGCTCGGCCAGGAGCTCATGCGCAAGCTGAAAACCTGGACCGGACGCGTCTGGATCGTCGTCGTGAGCGGGGAGGATGGCGCGCCGCCGCTTGGCGCCCAGCGCCGCGCGCGCGAAGCTCGCGAGATCGAGCAGATCCGCGATCACCCACAGGTCAAGCAGGTGCTGCAACACTTTCCCGGCGCGCGCATCGCCACGGTGCGGCCGGCGGCGACGGATGATGCTTCCGGCGAGAAGCAAGAGCCGGACGGTGAAGCGTTCAAGGAGGACGGGACCAACCCATGAAGAATTTCGCCAGCATGATGAAGCAGGCCCAGGAGCTGCAGAGCCGCATGGCCGAGATGCAAGCGGAGATGGAACGCGCTCGCTGCGAGGGCCGCTCCGGCGGAGGCCTCGTGGTGCTGATCCTGAACGGCAAGGGCGAGATGGTCGAGGTCAAGATCGACCGCTCTCTGCTCAAGCCAGGCGAGGTCGAGATCTTGGAGGACCTCATCGTCGCCGCGCATAATGACGCCAAGGCCAAGGTCGAGACGATGATGCAGGCGAAGATGCAGAGCCTGACCGGCGGTTTGCCCCTGCCGCCCGGCCTCAAGCTGTTTTGATAGATGGCACGTGCTACCGCGAGCGTCGAGATCGAGCGGCTGATCCAGTTGCTGGCGCGGCTGCCGGGCCTCGGTCCCCGCTCGGCGAGACGCGCGGCGCTTCACCTTGTCAAGAAGAAGGAGCAGCTGCTCGGCCCGCTCGCCGCGGCGCTGACCGAGGCGCGCGACAAAATCGTCACCTGCGAGGTCTGCGGCAATATCGATGCGGTCAGCCCTTGCACGCTGTGCCGCGACGAGAAACGCGACCGCTCGCTCATCTGCGTGGTGGAGGAGGTGGGCGACCTCTGGGCGCTTGAACGCGCGCAAGTCCTCAACGGCCTCTACCACGTGCTGGGCGGGACATTGTCGCCGCTCGATGGAATCGGCCCGGAGGATTTATCCATCGCCAAGCTGATCGAGCGCGCCAGCGACCCGCAGGTCAAAGAGGTTCTGCTTGCCTTGAACGCCACGGTTGAGGGCCAGTCCACGGCGCATTATCTGATGGACCAGCTCGGCGGTGCGGGCGTCACCGTCTCGCGCCTTGCCCACGGCGTTCCGATCGGCGGCGAGCTCGATTATCTCGACGAGGGCACGCTCGCCGCCGCCGTCAAGGCTCGCAAGGTGATGTAGGGGGCGTCGTCTCGCAATGAGCGCGCAATTTCATACTATTCTTTCGGCATGAGCGAGACTCCAATTCCATGGCCGCAGAAGCAGCGCGAGCTGCACAACCACCATTTCGACTCGACCATCTGGAACGAATTCCAGTTCCGCGACGACGACATCGTCATCGGCACCTATGGCAAGTCCGGCACGACCTGGGTGCAACAGATCGTGGCGCAGCTCTTGTTCGATGGCGCTGAGGGCCTTGAGGTCGCCGCCATGTCGCCCTGGCTCGACCTCCGCGTGCTGCCAAAGCATGTGAAGCTGGAGGCGATCGAGGCGCAAACCCACCGCCGCTTCCTGAAGACGCATCTCCCCGTTGATGCGCTTCGCTTCTCGCCTGCCGCCAAATACATCTATATCGGCCGCGACGGGCGCGACGTGATCTTCAGCATGTACAATCACCACGCCAACGCCAACGCGCAATGGTACCAGGCGCTGAACGACAGTCCCGGTCGCGTCGGGCCGCCAATCGCGAAACCGCCAGCCGACATCCGCCAATATTATCGCGAATGGCTCGAGGGCGACGGCCATCCGTTCTGGCCGTTCTTCGAGAATGTGCGGAGCTGGTGGGAGATCAGGGACTTGCCGAACGTGCTCCTGCTCCATTTCGCCCGCCTGAAGCTGGATCTTCCCGGCGAGATCAGAAGGATCGCGAGCTTCCTCGACATTCCGATCGACGAAGCACGCTTCCCTTCGATCGTAGAGCATTGCAGCTTTGACTACATGAAGAGGAACGCCGCCAAGTCCGCGCCGCTCGGTGGCGTCTTCTGGGACGGCGGGGCGGAGACCTTCATCCACAAGGGCACCAATGGCCGATGGCGCGATGTTTTGAGCGCCGAGGAAAGCGCGGCCTATGAGGCCAGGGCGCGTAACGAGCTTGGCGATGAATGTGTAGCATGGCTCGCCGGCGGCTAGATCCCGAAGCCCGAGGCCAGCCCTGCCCGGCGGTAGCCTGCCACGCTCCCGCCCACGCGATTCCACCAAGGCGCCTTGATCGTTCCTTAAGCCCCTTCGATCGAACGCGGCCCCTTCTTGAGGAGGATTGAGATGAACAGGTTTGTGACGTTTCTCGTCGCGGCCCTCGCGCTGGCGCTCGTCGCCATCGTTCCGGGCGTCGCGTCTGCCGGCCACGGCGGCGGCTGGCATGGTGGTGGCGGTTGGCATGGTGGCCATGGCTATGGCTGGGGCTATGGCCGTGGCTATCGCGGTTGGGGCTATCGCGGCTGGCGCGGCTATGGCTGGGGCCCAGGCGTCGGCATCTATGTTGGGCCTGGCTACGGGCGCCGCTGCTGGTCGCCGGCCTATGGCTATTATCGTTGCGGCTACCGCTACGGCTACTAGCCGCCTGAGGTTTAAGGATCAGCTCTTCGGAGTGGCCGGTTGATTGGGTTAGCCGGCCTCTTCCGCCTGCTCTTTGCGCTCGATCGCCGCAAAATTCCCGCGCTTGGCGAGCACCCACAGGATCGCCAGGCCGGGCAGCGCGGCGGCGGCGCAGAGCGCGAAGAACGTGACCCAGCCAGTCGCCGCCGCGACAAAACCCGTGACTGACGCAAGCGTTGTGCGGCCGAACGAGGCGAGCGCCGTCAGCAGCGCGAATTGGGTCGCGGTGTGGGCCGGGCTCGTGCAGAGCGCCGAGAGATAGGCGATGAACACCACGGTGCCGATGGCGCTGGTGAAGTTCTCGGTGGAGATGGCCACCGCAAGCGCCGCGTGATTCACCCCAAGCGAGGCGAGCCAAGAGAAGGTGAAGTTCGCCACCGCCTGCAAGATGCCGGCGACGAGCAGCGCGCGCGACAGCGGCAGCGCCCGGGCGAGCAGGCCGCCGGCGACCCCGCCGGCAAGCGAGGCGATCAGGCCGACGCCTTTGACGATCGCCGCATAGCTCGCTTTGTCGAAGCCGATGGCGAGCACGAACGGTCCGGTCATGACGCCGGCGAAGGTGTCGGTGAGCTTGTAGAGGACGACGAACAGCAGGATCAGCAGCGCGTCCTTTTTGGAGAGGAAGTCGGCAAAGGCGTCATAGGCCGCACGGAAAAAGCGGAGCACTGGATTACCCTGCCGTTCGCCGAGGGCTTCGGCCTCGGCCTCCCGCTCGATCTCCTGCGGCTCATGCGCCAAAAGGGCCGCTGCCATGCCGACAAGCACGAGTGCCGCCATGGCGGCATAGCCGTAGGCCCAGACGAGGCCCCGGTCGACGCCGAGATATTCGAGATAAGCGACAAGCGCCACGGTGCCGGCCGTCGAGACGAGCATGCCGATGCGGTAGGCCGCCACGAAATAGGCCATGCCGGCGGCTTGGGCATCGGTCGGCAGATATTCGACGCGGAAGGCGTCAATGACGATGTCTTGGGTGGCGGAGGCGGCGGCGACGATCACCGCGGCAAATGCGACCATCAGCGGCGCATCTAAGGGATCGAGGAAGCCCAAGAACACAATCGCCGCCATGAGTAGGAGTTGCGAGAGCACGAGCCAGCCCCGCCTGTGCCCAAGCGCCTTGCCGAGCACCGGCACGTCAAAGGCATCGACGATGGGCGCCCAGAGAAATTTGATGGTGTAGGGGATGCCGACCAGCGCGTAGAGGCCGATGGTGCCGAGATCGACGCCGACGTCCTTCATCCAAAGGAGCAGGGTGGAGCCGGAGAGCGCGAGCGGCAGCCCGGAGGAGAAGCCGAGCACGAGAATGATGAGCACGCGCTTGTCGAGGAACACGCTTGCGGCGCGCGCAATGCGCTCGCCAAAGGTCTTCCTTTGCGTGGGTCCCCCGGTCGCCGTCATGCTGACCTAATACCAACCTTGGTCTCGTTCGTCATGCCCGGCCTTGTGCCGGGCATCCACAATTTTTCTCCAGCGCAAAGACGTGGATGGCCGGGACACGCCCGGCCATGACTACGGAATGTGGCTGTGCGTTATAGTCTCGTCTGCCTAGCAAGCACACAAAGCAAAGGGGAGACCAACATGGTGCGCGTAGCCGGGATCGACCATCTGGTGATCAGCGTCGGCGACTTCGAGACATCGAAGGCCTTTTACGCCCCGCTGATGGAGTTTCTGGGCTTCGGCGTGGAGGCGGAATACGAAGGCAGCATGATGGGCTGGGCCAACGGCAAGACCCTGTTCTGGATCGCGGCGGCCGACGCGGAAGGCAAGAAGCACAAATACCGTAAGGGCGATATCGGCTTCCATCACTACGCCTTCCGCCTGCGCAGCCGCGCCGATGTCGACGCGCTCCAAGCATTTCTCGAGGAACGAGGCACGACCATCGTCGATCTGGCGGGCGAGTATTACGACGACTATTACGCGGTGTTCTTCCTCGATCCCGACGGCATGAAGCTCGAAGGTATGAGATATGGCGAGCGCCACGAGCGCGCGGCTCGCGCTCGCGCCGCCCGCAAGACGGCAGCGGCGCCGAAGCAGAGCAAGACCCGCAAGACCGCAAAGCCCGCACGCAAGAAGCGGGCTTAGGACTCGCCGACGAGGATCTGGTCGAGCATCCTTGGGATTATTCCCCGGCGAGCAGGTCCGGCTGGCGTAGGATGGTCGCGCGGCGCCTCTCGCCCTCTTCAATTGCCGGCGAGGGGCGGGACGAAGGGGCAGCAAGCGGCGCCACGCGGTCACTTTCGACCGCCGCTTGCGCTTCTCCCTCGAAATCCAAGGTCTCGATCTTGTGCCCGCGCGAGGCGATCCGCTCCGACGAGGTGAGGATCTTCTCGATGTCCTGGTTTGCCTGGCCGAAATGCCGCTGCAAGTCGAGCGCGCGCTCGCGTAGGCGACCCATGTCGTCCATCAGCTTGGTCACCTCGCGCTGAATGAGGTGGGCCTGCTCGCGCATCTTCACGTCCTTCAGGATCGCCTGCATGGTCTGCACCGCGAGCATGAGCATGTTCGGCGCGCAGATGACGATGCGGGCGCGGTGCGCCTTTTGCACGAGATCGGTGAAATGCTCGGCCAAATCCGCATAGATCGACTCCGATGGCACGAACAGGATGGCAGTGTCCTGCGTCTCGCCAGCCAAGAAATAGCGCTCGGCCATGGCATCGACATGGCGTCCAACGTCGACGCGCACCCGCCGCGCTGCATCCTTCTTCTCGTCCGCGCCCCGCGCGGTGCGGAACGCCTCGAAGCCTTCCAGCGGAAACTTGGCGTCGATCACCACGCCCGCTTTGGTGTTCGGCATATGCAAGAGGCAGTCGGGGCGCTTGCCGTTGGAGAGGGTGGCCTGGAAGCTGTAGGCGCCCTTGGGCAAGCCATCCTGAATGATGGCCTCCATGCGCATCTGGCCGAAGGCGCCGCGCGCCTGCTTGTTGGCGAGGATCTCCTGCAAGCCAACCAAGTTGGTGGAGAGGTCGGTCAGGTTCTTCTGCGCCGAATCGATGACGGCGAGCCGTTCATAGAGCTTGGCGATGCCCTCGGTGGTCTTTCGCGCCGTCTCGTTCAGGTCGGTGCCGACCCGGTGGGTCATGCGGTCGAGCCGCTCGTTCACGGCGCGGGCGAGGTCGCCATGGCGGGTGACGCTGATCTCGGCGAGCGTCTGCAAACGCCCCTTCAACTCGGCGAGATGGGCGTCGTGCTCGCGCGCCTCGCGGCGGCGCCGGCTCATATGCACGGCGACAATCGTGACCAGCACGATGAGAACCAGCACCGCTAGCCCGAGCAGCCCAAGCAAGACAAGCACGGGGTCGAGCGTGACACTCCCCACCCGCAAAGCATCGAAAGCCATAGGGTGAAGCTATAGCCCGATTCGGGCCGGCGCCAGATCAAAACAGGAACATGTTGACCCTGGGCCGCGCCAACCTTATCTCAGCGGCTGGAAATGGCCCTACTTCCCATCATCACCCTGCCGGATCCCATCCTGCGCAAGACGGCCGCTCCAGTGGAGCGCGTCGACGAGCCCTTGCGCCGGCTCATGGAGGATATGCTGGCCAGCATGTACGACGCGCCGGGCATCGGCCTCGCCGCGCCGCAGATCGGCGTGTTGCGCCGGCTGATCGTCATGGATCCGTCCCGCGACGAGGAGGAGGAGCCGAGGCAGCCGCTGATCATGGTCAACCCCGTGATCCTCGAGCGCTCGAGCGAGATGCGCGTCCATGACGAGGGCTGCCTGTCGATCCCCGACTTCACCGCCGAGGTCGAACGCCCCGCGATCACCCGCGTCGGCTTCATCGACAAGCAAGGCAAGCCCCGGGAGACGACGCTCAAAGGCATCTGGTCGACGCTGGTGCAGCACGAGATCGATCATCTGAACGGGTTGCTGTTCATCGACTATCTGTCGCGGCTGAAGCGCGACATGATCGTGAAGAAGTTCACCAAGGCCAAGCGCACCGAGCAGGCGATGTAGTCCCGGACTACGTTCGCTTCCCTTGAAGATGCAACGGGCTTAAGACGCCCCGATGATGCGCATCATTTTCATGGGCACGCCCGACTTCGCTGTACCGACGCTCGGCGCGGTGCTTGCGGCGGGTCATGAGGTCGTGGGCGTTTATACCCAACCTCCACGCGCCGCGGGCCGGGGGCTCCCGACGCGCAAATCGCCCGTGCAGCTCTTCGCCGAAGCGGCGCACATCCCCGTGCTCACGCCGGATCGCCTGAAATCCATGGACGAGCAGGCGCGCTTTCGCGCCTTCAATGCCGATGTCGCCGTGGTGGTGGCCTACGGGCTCGTTCTGCCGAAGCCGATCCTTGAGGCCCCGCGCTTCGGCTGCCTCAATCTGCACGCTTCGGCTCTGCCGCGCTGGCGGGGTGCCGCACCGATCAACCGCGCGCTCATGGCGGGCGATTCCGAGACGGCGGTCGCCATCATGCGCATGGAGCAGGGCCTCGACACCGGCCCCGTCTGCCTCGCTCTGATCGTCCCCATCGGCGAGGGCATGATTGCTGGCGAGTTGCATGACGAGCTTGCCCGACTTGGCGCCGAGCTGATGGCGCGCGCGCTCGCCGCGCTCGAGCAGGGAACGCTTGAGTGCCGGCCGCAAGCCGTTGAGGGCGCTACCTATGCCGGGAAGATAGAGGCGTCGGACACGCGCATCGACTGGTCGTGCCCAGCGCGCGAGGTGCATAATCTCATCCGAGGCCTCTCGCCACATCCGGGCGCCTGGTTCGAGGTCGAGCTCAACGGCAATGCCTCGCAGGGCAAACGCGAGCGGATCAGGGCGCTCCGCTCGACCCTTGCCGAAGGCGAGGGCAGCGCCGGTGCCGTGCTTGACGACAAGCTCACCGTGGCCTGCGGCAATGGCGCGGTCCGCATCACGCAAATCCAGCGGGCCGGCAAGCGTCCGATGCCGGCTGAAGAGTTCCTGCGCGGCACCAAGCTCCGCGCCGGCGCGATCCTCGTCTGAGCAGCCATGCCCCGCTACAAGCTCACCATCGAATATGACGGCACTCACTTCGTCGGGTGGCAGATGCAGGAGAATGGCGCTTCGGTACAAGGCTGCCTGGCGCAAGCCGTCAAGGCGTTTTCCGGCGAGGAGGCGATCCCGCGCGGCGCCGGGCGCACCGACGCTGGCGTGCATGCGCTAGGCCAGGTCGCCCATGTCGACCTCGCCAAGGACTGGGCGACCGAGAAGGTGCGGAATGCGCTCAACGCGCTGCTTCGACCCAACCCGATCGCCGTGCTCGCTTGCGAGACCGCGCGCGCCGATTTCGACGCGCGCTTCTCGGCCACCGCGCGCCACTATCTCTACCGCATCATCGACCGCCGCAGCCCTTTGGCGCTTGAGCGGGAGCGCGCCTGGGGCGTGTTCCGTGCGCTGGACGCCAAGGCCATGGATGAAGCGGCGCAAGCGCTGGTCGGGCATTACGACTTCACCACCTTCCGGTCGACCGAATGCCAGGCGGCCTCGCCCGTCAAGACGCTCGACCGGCTCGCCGTATCGCGCCATGGCGACGTCATCAGGATCGAGGTTTCCGCCCGCTCCTTTCTGCACAATCAGGTGCGCTCCATGGTAGGCTCCCTCAAGCTCGTCGGTGAGGGCAAATGGGGACGGGGCGACCTCGAAGCATCGCTTGCGGCCTGCGAACGCGGCCACTGTGGCCCGGTGGCGCCCCCGCATGGCCTCTATCTCGCAAAGGTCGACTATTAGGCTTCGCGTCCGGGCGTGGGTAACGGCAGGTGCCGGCTTCGCGCGATCCCAAGAACGGGGTAATCTCCTGGGGCCTCGAAGGCCAAGGGAGGCTGGTTCATGCGGGCGATTGCCGTCTTGTTCGCGGGGCTCGTCGCACTTTCGTCACTCGCGCTGGCCGATGCCAAGAACGACTGGAGCGATTGCGCCGGCGATAATAGCGATCGAGCCGTCGCCGCCTGCACGCGCATCATCACGCAGGGGAAGGAAAGTCGCGCCAATTTGGCGCTCGCTTACGGCCACCGCGGCCGGTGCTACGTCAACAAGCGCGAGTACGACAAGGCCATCGCCGATCTCGATGAGGCCACTCGCCTCGACCCGAAATCAGACTTTGCCTACTACAACCGCGCTCTCGCCCATCATGAAAAAGGTGCCGACGACCAAGCCATCGCGGATTTCGGCAAGTATATCGGGCTCAAGCCGGACGATCCGGGCGGCTACAAGGCGCGCGCCGAATCCTATGCCACCAAGGGCGATCAGGAGCGCGCAATCGCCGATTACAGCGAGGCGATAAAGCGGAAAGCTGATTACGCCGATGCCTATTACGGTCGCGGCACGTCCTACTTTTCGAACAAGGACTATGACCGTTCGCTTGCCGATTGCGAGCACGCAATCACACTCAAGCCCGATCATGCGGAGGCCTATGCCTGTCGCGGCGATGCCTTTACCGGTAAGGATGACTATGACGCCGCTGTCGCCAGTTTCGACAAGGCGATTGAGATCGCCGGCAAGGATGCTTGGGCGGGCATCTATCGCGCGCGTGCCGATGCGTTGTCCAACAAGGGCGAGTTCGACCAGTCCATCGCCAGCTACGACGAGGCGCTCCGTCTCGATCCCAAGGATGCGGAAGCCCGCGAGAATCGCGGTCTGACCCTCTGCAACAAGGGCGACCAGGATCGGGGGCTAGCCGATCTTGATCAGGCGCTTCAGCTCAATGCCGACAATGCCAAGGGCATCTACAACTCCAAGGCCTGGTGTCTCCTGCTAAAGGGTGAGCTCGACAAGGCACTTGCCGAGGCGGAGCGCGCCGTGGCCGCGACGCCTGACGATGCAGGTGCCATCGACACGCGCGGCGAGGTCTATTTACGCAAAGGCCTGCTCGATCTCGCGCTAGCCGACTTTGACAAGGCGGCGAGCCTCGACGCCACCCTGATCGAGGTGTATCGCGATCGCGGTCTTCTCTTCGAGCAGAAGGGCGATCGCGCTAGGGCGCTGGCCGAATACCGTCAGGCACTGGCGCTGAAGCCGAGATGGGTGATGGAGCGTCGTGCCCAAGACGAGGCGCTGGCGCGTCTCACGGCGCTCACCACAGCCGCGACGCCCGTGGCGGCGCCTGCCGACGACAGCGTCACACCGCCGGAGCCGCGCGCGCCTGAGAAGCGCATCGCGCTCGTCATCGGCAATGAGGCCTACACCAATGTGCGGGCGTTGAAGAACGCCGACAGCGACGCGCGTGCAGTGTCCGCTGCCTTGCGGCGGCTAGGCTTCGAGGTGATCGAGAAGCACGACCTGATGCTGACCGAGCTCATCGCCGAGCTCAAAGCCTTCGGCGACCGCGCACCACAATTCGATTGGGCCGTGGTCTATTACGCCGGCCACGGCATCGAGATCGGCGGCACCAACTACCTCATCCCCGTCGATGCCGAGCTGTCGGCCGCCTCCCATGTGGATGACGAGGCCTTTCCCCTGGACCGCGTGCTCGCCAAGGTGGAAGGCGCGCAGAAGCTCCGCCTCGTGATCCTCGATGCCTGCCGCGAGAACCCCTTCATCGCCAAGATGGCGAGCGCGGGCGGCACCCGTTCCGTCGGGCGCGGCCTCGCGCGCATCGAGCCCGATGACGGCGTGCTCGTGGCCTATTCGGCGAAGGACGGCCAGGTGGCGCAGGATGGCGACGGGGCCAACAGCCCCTTTGCGCAGGCCCTGCTCGATCACGTCGATGAGCCGGGGCTCGAGATCAACATGCTGTTCCGTAAAGTGCGCGATGACGTGAAGAAGCGCACCAATGGCGAGCAGACCCCCTTCACCTACGGCTCGCTGCCAGCCGAGACCCTCTACTTCAAAGCTGCGGGGCAATAGGCGCGTTCGTGGCCTCATGCATCGAGACGTGCTGCTGGCGCAGCGCTCCTCAGTATGAGGAGCCAAGCCTTACTCTGAGGAGGGCCGGAGGCCCGCCTCGAAGGACGAGGCCCGGGCCGATTTGATCCTTTCCCTTTTCTTCCCCCGCAAAGCAAGGAGGGGGAAGGGTTGGCCAAGTCGCTGAATTTCATCTACCTCTCTGCCGTAAGGGGAGAGGGGTATGACCGCCCGTAATCGCGCATGATCAGACGTATTGCCACCGTCGGCGGGCTGACGCTTGTCTCCCGTATTACGGGCTTCGTCCGCGACGTGGTCATGGCCGCGGTGCTGGGGGCTGGCCCCATGGCCGACGCCTTCTTCATCGCCTTCAGGCTCCCCAACCATTTCCGCGCGATCCTGGCCGAGGGCGCCTTCAACGCCGCCTTTGTGCCCGCCTATGCGCGCACGCTGGAGCAATCGGGGCTGCCGGCGGCGCGGCTCTTCGCCGATCGCATCGCCGCGGCCTTGCTCGTTATCAACATCGTGTTGCTTGGTCTCGCGCTCCTCTTCACCCCTTGGGTGGTCGGGCTGCTCGCGCCTGGTCTCGACCAGGACGCGCAGCGCTACGAGCTCGCCGTGACGCTCACCCGCGTCACCTTTCCCTCGCTGCTGCTCGTGTCGATGCAGACGATGATCTCCGGCGAGCTCAACGCCAATGGCAGGTTCGCGGCGGCGGCCGGCGCGCCGATCCTACTCAATATCTGCATGGTAGCGACCCTGAGCCTCGCTTATTGGTTCCCGAATGCGGGCCTCGCCGCCGCCTGGGGCGTGCTCATCGCCGGGGTAGCGCAAGTACTGCTGGTGGGTGTGGACGCCGAGAGGTTCGGCTTCGGCCTCAGGTTTCGCATGCCCCGGCTCGATGGTCCGACGCGCCGCTTCCTCAAGGCGCTGGGCCCCGCCATCATCGGCGCCGGCGGCGTGCAGCTCGCCCTCTTCGCCGACACGCTGATCGCGTCCTATCTGCCGACCGGCGCGCTCTCGGCCTTGTACTACGCCGACCGCATCAACCAGCTTCCCATCGGCGTCGTCGGCATCGCCGTCGGCACCGTGCTGCTGCCGGAGATGTCGCGGCGGCTGGCGGCCGGCGACACGCGCGGTGCGGCCCTGGCGCAAGCCCGCGGCATACAATTGGCGCTCCTGCTCACCGTACCTTGCGCCGCCGCGGCCATCGCTATCCCCGACCTCATCATGCGCGCGCTGTTCGCCCGAGGTGCCTTTACCATCGCCGACGCCGAGGCCGCAGGAGCGACGCTCGCCGCCTACGCTATCGGGCTGCTCCCCTTCGTGATGCTGAGGAGTTTCACCGCACCCTTTTATGCGCGCGGCGACACGTTGACCCCGGTCAAGGCCGCGCTGCTGGCGGCGAGCGTCAACATCGCGCTGAAGGTGGTGCTGATGGGACCGCTGGCTCAAGTGGGCCTCGCTTTCGCCACCAGCGCGGGCGCCTGGATCAATCTGACCCTGCTCTGGTTCTTTGCCCGCCGCCAAGGCTTCGCCGTTTCCGGCGCGGGCCTCCGCCCGGTGCTGAAGCTGTTAGGGGCCGGCGCGGTGCTTGCGGCTGCGCTCTATTTGGGTAATCGCGCGCTGGTCCACGCTTTGGCGGGAATACCGCATTTCCGCGAGGAGACCACGCTTGGGCTCCTTATCCTGCTCGGCGCCGTGGTCTATGGCGCGATCGTGCTGCTGCTGCTCGGCCAGGGCTGGCTCCGTTATTTGCTGCAAGAGGTGGGCACCGCGGCCGAGGCACCACCGCCGGCGCAGCTTGAGACCCCCGATCCGATGCAGGACTCCGCGGCGTTGCCCGACAACACGCCTCCGCCAAATGTCTAACTCCCCGGCACCGATCTGAGGTCGACCAGCTCCACCGCGCTCGCATCAATGGAACGCCCAAGGAAGATTGCGCCGACACGGGCGAAGCGCTCCGGCGAGTCGGTGGCAAAGAAGCGCATGTTGGAAGCTTCGCTCCTGCCATTGGCATTGCGCATGCTGTGCGTGGCGAGGGCCTCGGCGACCGCCGCCGCAGTCGTCTCGGCCGAATCCACCATGGTCACGTCCTTGCCGATGACCTGCCGGATGGCGGCGGCCAGCACCGGGAAATGAGTGCAGCCGAGCACTATGGTGTCGGGTGCAGACGGCCCCTCGAACAGCGGGCCGAGATAGCGCTCCGCTGCCGCGATCGTGACGGGAGAGTCGGTCCAGCCCTCCTCCGCAAGTGCCACGAACACCTGGCAGGGCTGCTGCACGACGCTCACCTCGCCGCGGAGCGCATGAATTGCGCGAAGGTAGGCGCCGCCCTTCACGGTGCCCTCGGTGGCGATGACGGCGATATGGTTGTTGCGGGTGGCGGCGACACCCGCCCGCGCGCCGGGCTCGATCACGCCGATCACCGGCACGGGCGCCAGGGCCAGCGGCGGAAGCGCCACGGCGGAGGCGGTGTTGCAGGCGACCACCACCATCTTCACGCCCTGTTCGATGAGGAGCCGCGTCGCCTGCAGCGCATAGGCCTGCACGGTTTCGGCGCTCTTGGTGCCGTAAGGCAGCCGCGCGGTGTCGCCGAGATAGACGAAGCGCTCCTTTGGGAGCCGCGACGCCAAAGCGCGCAGCACGGTCAGCCCGCCCATGCCGGAGTCGAAAACCCCGATCGGGCGTCGATTAGACGAGTTCATAGATCCCGAACTCCTCGAAATAGAGATCAAGGAAGCGCCGGTAGATCGCGGTGAGCTGCGTCAGGTCGGACAGCGCCACCTGCTCGTCGATCTTGTGGATGGTTGCGGTCAGGAGGCCGAACTCGACCACGGGACAGAACGCCTTGATGAAGCGGGCGTCGGAGGTGCCCCCGTCGGTGCCAAGCGAAGGGGTAAGCCCGGTGATCTCACGCACGGCCTGGCTCAACGTTGAATCGAGCGGCCCCGGCTCAGTGAGGAAGGTGTGGCTCGGCGGCTCGAAGCAGAGCTCGAATTCGAGCCCGCTATTGGCGAGAGCCTTCGCCGCCTGTTCCAGCAGACCGGCCTCAAGCGAATCGGGCGAATGGCGGTCGTTATATCGGATGTTGAACGCAGCCTCGGCCTGCCCTGGGATCACGTTGGTGGCGGGATTGCCCACGTCGATGCTCGTCACCTCGAAATTCGACGGCGAGAAGTGAGCGGTGCCGAAATCGAGCGGCGCGTCATAGAACTTGGCCAGCGCCGCGATCAGTCCCTTGACCGGGTTCTTGGCGAGATGCGGATAGGCGACGTGGCCTTGCACGCCGCTGACCTTGAGCCGCCCGTTGAGGCTGCCGCGCCGTCCGATCTTGATCGCCTCGCCGAGCCGCGTGGTGTTGGTCGGCTCGCCGACCAGCGCATGATCAGGTCGCTCGCTGTTGTGCGCCATCCAGTCGAGCACCTTGCGCGTGCCGTTGATCGCCGGCCCCTCCTCATCGCCGGTGATGAGGAGGCTGATCGAGCCCGGCAGGTCGCTGCCTTTGCTCCTCGCATAGTCCAGCGCCGCGGCGGCGAAGGCGGCGATCGCCCCCTTCATGTCCGAAGCGCCTCGTCCATAAAGCACCCCACCTTCGATCTCGCCGGCGAAAGGCGGATGACTCCACCGCGCCACTTCGCCAGGGGGCACCACATCGGTATGGCCGGCGAAGCAGAGGTGCGGGAAGCCGGAGCCGATGCGCGCATAGAGATTGTCGACCGAGGGCGTCCCCTCCTCGGCGAAAACGAGGCGCTGGCAGCTGAAGCCCCCTTGCGCCAGGGTCCGCTCCAGCAGGTTCAAGGCGCCGGCCTCGATCGGCGTGACGCTGGCGCAGCGGATCAGCGCCTGGGCAAGCTCGACCGGTCCATCGCTCAATTCTGTCATGACACGGCACCCGCTCCTTCGGCGTCCTGGAGAGCCACTTGCAGGATGGCAGTCTTCTGCCAGATCTTGCGGCTGAGATTGGTGGCGAACATCTCGAGATCGTTGACGGCTTCGATCGCCACGGAGTCGTCGAAATCTTGCGCATAGAGGGCAGCGACCTTTCCGGTCAGCGACAGCATCTCGCTGGAATAGTCGAGATAGCGCCCAAGCTCAAACGGCGACAGGGTGCGTTTGGGCGAAGTTGAAGTTGCCGTGCTGTGCGCCACCCGCAGAAGTAGGCTTGGGTCTTTGGTGAGCTGGTGCATGTCGATGACGTGGATCAGCGAACGGAGCTGATGCAGCGCCCTGAGCGCGCGATGGCGTTTGATCCGGCGCTCGACAGTCGCCAGGAAAAGGATGGCGGCGCCCGCCAGACCGATCGTGTTGATGGTGTCTTCGAGCGGTTGCAGGAGGTTGGTCGGCTCGAAATTGGGCCTGGTCGGGCTTGGGTTGGCGGCTCCGAGGCTATTGGCAATGAGGAGCGCGATCCCGACACAGGCGGCAACCAACAGGGACGGCAGCAGGCGGACACCCCAGATCGGCTTTGCCAAAGTGAGCGCCTTCTTCTGCGTGTCGAGGGCCGTGGTGGAAAGATCTTTAGCGACGCCGGTCAGCCCCGAGCCAGCGAACCGCTCATCGACCCTAGCCTTGAGGTGATCGATGGTGGCGATGATCTTCGCGGCGTCGAGCGTGCGGTACATCGCCGTTGTTGGATCAGAGATTGGCATCGGCCCGCAAGGTGCCGAGCGGATCGGGGCCGAAGCGGTTCGGGCCTTGGGTGCCGCGCAAGAAGCCGATCTCCACGAAGAGCCAGATGCTGATCATCAGGGCACCGATGCCCGCAGCACCCGCAAGGACATACCAAATTGACGCCTGCTCCTTCGGCACGGCGATCGCTAGGACGACCATGACCGCAGCGAGAGCAACGACCAGGGTTTGCACGACGACCCACCCGTGAAGCCGCCGAATGCGACCTTTGAAGATGAACAGGAGCTGCGTCACGCTCATGGGGCGGCGGCCTTTGCTTCGTCTCAATCCCGCAACAGCTCGTTGATGGAGGTCTTGGAGCGCGTGCCCTCATCCACGGTCTTCACGATCACGGCACAATAGAGCGAAGGTCCCGGCGAGCCGTTGGGCAGGGCCTTCCCCGGCATAGATCCCGACACCACCACGGAAAAAGGCGGCACGCGACCGTATAGGACTTCCCCGGTGGCGCGGTTGATGATCTTGGTGGACTGGCCGAGATAGACGCCCATGGACAGGACCGAGCCTTCGCCGACGATCACCCCTTCGGCCACTTCGGCGCGGGCGCCGATGAAGCAATTGTCCTCGATGATTACGGGATTCGCCTGCAGCGGTTCGAGCACGCCGCCAATGCCGGCGCCGCCCGACAGATGCACGTTCTTGCCGATCTGCGCGCAAGACCCGACGGTGGCCCAAGTATCGACCATGGTGCCGGTATCGACGCGCGCCCCGAGATTGACGAAGGAAGGCATCAGCACCGCGCCCGGAGCGATATAGGCGGAGCGGCGGACCACCGCGCCCGGCACCACGCGGAAGCCGGCCTCCCTGAAGTCTTTCGCCTTCCAATGGGTGAATTTGGTCGGCACCTTGTCCCACCAGGCGCCGCCTTCCGGGCCGCCGTCGATCTTGTGAGGATCGTTGAGACGGAAGGAGAGTAGGATCGCCTTCTTCAGCCATTGATGCACGACCCACGCGCCGTCGATCTTCTCCGCCACACGGACCTCGCCCTTGTCGAGCAGGTCGAGGGTTTCCTCCACGGCGTCCCGCACCACGCCCCTCGTCTTGGGCGTGATCTCGCCGGCGTGCTCAAAGGCGCTTTCGATAAAGTTCTTGAGGTGCTCGTGCGTCATGGTTGGCCGGGTCCCGTCAGGTCAGGCAACATTGCGCTCCGGGGCCATCGGCCCGGAGCGATCCTCGTCCTCCGCACCCGCCGCGCCGATGCCGGCGAGGAAGGGCGCCAGCGCATCCGTCCGGTGATGGATGTGGGAGGGCAGCTCTGCCCAGCCGGCAATGGCGCGATGCTCGGGATGATCCGTATCCCCGCAGGCCACCAGCACCGTGGTCATGCCGAGCCCGTGGGCGGTGCGAAGATTGTGCGGCAGGTCGTCGAACATGGCGGCGTTGCCGACAGCGATCGCATGCGCGCCGATGAAGCGCTCATAAGCCGCGCGCTCGGGTTTGGGGACGAACTCCGCGGCGTGAATATCGAACACCTCGTCGAAGCGGCCGTCGATGCCGAGCCGCGTGATGACCGATTCGGCGTGGCGCCGCGATCCGTTGGTGAAGATGAACTTGCGCCCGGGCAGCGCATCGAGCGCGTCGCCAAGCTCTGGCGCCGGCGCGATCACGCTCAAATCGATGTCGTGGACATAATCGAGGAAGGCGTTTGGGCACACATCATGCAGCCGCATCAGCCCGGCAAGCGTGGTGCCATACTCGTAATAATAGTGCTTCCGCATGCGCTGGGCTTCTTCGGGCGACACGCCGAACCGGCGAGCGATGAACTCGCCCATGCGGCTGTCGATCTCGGCGAAGAGATTGCAGTCGGCGGGGTAGAGCGTGTTGTCGAGGTCGAACACCCACGCCTCGACATGCTCGAAGCCGCTTCGCGGTAAGGCCACTTCGCGCCTTGTCATCTTTTCGCGCCTCGGGCCTTCCGGCGCTCGATCAAGGTGCCGGCGCCATGCTCGGTGAACAGCTCTAGCAGCACCGCATGGGGTACTTTGCCGTTGATAATCACCACCGCCTCGACGCCTTGCTCCACCACCGCCATGCAGCTCTCGATCTTGGGGATCATACCACCGGAGATGGTGCCATCCGCGATCAGCGCCTTCGCTTCCGCCGTGGTGAGTGACTTGATCAGCTGGCCTTGTCTGTCGAGCACACCCTCGACATCGGTGAGCAGCAGCAAGCGCTTTACCTTCATCACCGAGGCCAACGCTGCGGCGAAGGTATCGGCATTGATGTTGAGCGTCTCGCCGTCAGGCCCGACGCCGATCGGCGCTACGACTGGAATCAGGTCGGAATGGATGATCACGTCGATGATGTGCGGATCGACGGACGCCGGTTCCCCGACAAAGCCGAGATCGAGGATCTCCTCAATGTTGGAACCGGGATCGCGCCAGCGCCGCTCCAAGCGTCTCGCCCGCATCAGATTGCCGTCCTTGCCGGAGATGCCGACGGCTTTGCCGCCTTGTGCGTTGATGGCGCTGACGATCTCTTTGTTGACCGAGCCAGCAAGCACCATCTCGACCACGTCGACGGTCTCCCGGTCGGTGACGCGTAAGCCGCCCTTGAATTCCGATCTGATGTTCAGCCGCTCGAGCAGGGCGCCGATTTGCGGGCCGCCGCCATGCACCACGATCGGGTTCACGCCGGCCTGCTTGAGCAGCACGATGTCGCGCGCGAAGCCTGCCGCGAGCTCAGGGTCCCCCATGGCGTGGCCGCCATATTTCACCACCACCGTGGCGCTGTCGTAGCGCTGCATGTAGGGCAGCGCCTCGGAGAGGATTTTCGCCATAGCATGGGCCGAGGACGGGCCTTCGCCCTCGGGGGGAGCGGCGTCCTTCGGTCTTACCGGGGATGATTTGGTCTTGGCCACCTGCGCCTTATAGCGGGGCGCGGGCTCAAGGCACAATCGCGTTCGGAGCAAACTCGGCCACCGCCGCCCGGAGTTCCGGGATGCCGGCCCCGGTCCGGGCCGAGGTCGCGATGATTCGTGGATAGGCCGCCGGGTGCTTGGCGACCTCCGCCGCGACCTCCTCGATGATCTTGGCAACGGCAGCGGATTTCGGCTTGTCCGCTTTGGTCAGCACCACCTGGTAGGAGACTGCCGCCTCATCCATCAGCGTCATGATTTCGCGGTCGTTGGGCTTGATGCCGTGGCGGGCATCGATCAGCAGGAACACGCGCTTAAGCTCGCGCCGCCCTTTGAGGTAGTCGCGGATGAGGCGCGTCCACCCCTTCACCTCCGATTTGGGCGCCCGCGCATAGCCATAGCCCGGCATGTCGACCAAATAGAGGACTTCGTCCTTGCCGAGCGTGAAGAAGTTCAACTCCCGGGTTCTCCCCGGCGTCACCGATACGCGCGCGAGGCTCGTTCGGCGGGTAAGCGCATTGATCAGGCTCGATTTGCCGACATTGGAGCGCCCGGCAAAGGCCACCTCGTGGCGTCCGTCTTGCGGCAAACCATCGATGGCCACCACGCCCTTGACGAAGACGCAGGGGCTTTTGAACAAGGCCTCGCCGCGGGCGAGGTCGGCTTTTGAGACATCAGTCTCCAAGACATCGGTCATGGTTATCGCCGGGCTTGACCCGGCGATCCAATAACCGCCGTGGTCGGTTGACCGCGAGGGCGGCGGTTACTGGATTGCCCGTCTGCACGGCCAATGACAAGCGGAGAGGCCGAACGAAGCTCTAACTCTTCGTCTCGCGCTCGGCGCTCTTGGTCTCGCCCTTGGCGCTCTCAGCCTTGGCGCGCTTCGCCTGGCGCTTGAGGTTCTTGGTCTCGACCTTGGGGCTCTCCGCATCGCTCTCGGCACCCTTCGGCGTGCCTTTGGTGAGGAATTTCTTCAGCCCGAGATTGTCGAACAGCGGGATCTCCACCCCTTGCCGGCTCATGATCACGGATTGCTGGAGCACCGACAGGGAGTTGTTCCACGCCCAATAGATTACGAGCCCTGCCGGGAAGCCCCCAAGCAGGAAGGTAAAGAACACCGGCATCCAGGCGAAGACCTTCTGCTGCACAGGGTCGGGCGGCGCCGGATTGAGGCGCATCTGCACGAACATGGTCAGCCCCATGATCAGCGGCCAGACCCCGATCATGAGCAGATGGCCGACGACCGGCACCTGCGTGGGATCGAAGGGAAGGAGCCCGAACAGGTTGAAGAGGTTGGTCGGATCGGGTGCCGACAGATCCTTGATCCAGCCGAAAAAGGGCGCCTGCCGCATCTCGATGGTAACGAACAGCACCTTGTAGAGGGCGAAGAACACCGGAATCTGCACGAGGATGGGCAGGCACCCGGAGGCCGGGTTCACCTTTTCCTTCTTGTACAGCTCCATCATCGCCTGCTGCTGGCGCATGCGGTCGTCGCCGAAACGCTCCTTGATCCGCTGCATTTCCGGCTGCAGCATCTTCATCTTGCTCATCGACACGTAGGATTTGTTCGCGAGCGGAAACAGCACGAGCTTGATGGTGAAGGTGACGATGAGGATGGCGAGGCCGAAATTGCCGACCAGCTTGTAGAAAAAGTCGAGCGCGAAAAACATCGGCTTGGTGAGGAAATAGAACCAGCCCCAATCGATCAGCAGGTCGAATTTGGGGACGCCGTAGCGCGCGGCGTAGTCGTCGACGACATGCACCTCCTTGGCGCCGGCAAACACGTAGCTCTTGGTCTCCGCCTTGCCCCCGGGAGCGACCGTGAGCGGACCCATGAGGTAGTCGGTCTGAAAGCGCTCGCTGCCCGCGGCCCCTGTTCCCGCAAAGCGGGCCTCGAAGGCCTTGCCCTGCTCTGGCACCATTACGGCCGCCCAATATTTGTCGGTGATGCCGAGCCAGCCGGACTTGCTCTGGAACGTGGAGGGCGGGTTGCCCATCGCCTTCTTGTAGGCGATCTCCTTGAGGCTGCCGTCCTCGACGACGCCGATGAGCCCTTCATGCAGGATGTAATAGGCCTGGGTGTGCGGCAGCCCATCGCGCGAGATGAGGCCGTAGGGATGCAGCGTGACGGGCTCGGATGTCGTATTGGCGACCTCATCGGTCAGGGTGAACATGTAGTTGTCGTCGACGCTGACGGTACGGGTGAAGTTGAGCCCCTTGCCGTTATCGTAGGTGAGCGTCACCGGCGACCGCGGCGTCAACGGTCCAGGCGATTCCGCCTTCCACAGGGTATCAGCGCCAGGCACGCTCAAATCCTTGCCCGTTTCGGCCACAAAGCCCTGCTCGGTGTAATAGGCTTGCGGGGTTCCCGCCGGCGACAGCAGCACGACGTTCGGACTGCCTTTCGCGACGGTCTCCCGATATTTCTCGAGCAGGAGATCGTCGATGCGCCCGCCCTTGAGATTGATCGAGCCTTTGAGGCTTGGCGTGTCGATGGCGACGCGTGGGCCGGCGGCAAGCGCCTCCTCGCGCGACTGAAGCGGCGCTTGGGTTATGCCGGACTGGGGCAGCGTGCCGCCGGCACCGGGTGCTGCTTCGCCTGCGGCGCCGGGCTGCGTCGCCCCGGGCTCGACCTGATGTTGCTGCTGCTCCGCCGCCGGCTTCTCGGCTTGCTGTTGCGGGTGCTTCGGCACGAAGTAATATTGCCAGGCGAACAGCACGCCGATCGACAGGACGATGGCGAGGATAAAGTTGCGATTGTTCTCGTCCATGTCCTTCTCGCCAAATGTCGCTTTTCGCTATCGACCGCGGGTCGCGTGGTCGCGTGGCAGGGGAAGAGGGAATCCCGTCTGAGAGCGTTCAGCGCTTCGAAGGCCTCGGCGCTTGGTGAACCTTGGTCAGCGCCCGCTCAAGGTCCTTGGTGAGCTCGGTGAAGCGCCGTTGTACCGTGCCTGCCCGAGCGATCAAGACATAATCGTAGCCTTCCATCGCGCGATTCGGCGCCACCAGGCGTACCGCCTCCTTCAGGCGCCGCCGGGCGCGATTGCGGATGACCGCGCCGCCCAGGGTCTTGGTTGCGGTGAAGCCGAAGCGGGCCGTACCGGCCTCCGCGCGGCCGGCATCGCCGCGCGCGCGCGCTTGCAGTACGAGTGAAGGCACCGCAAAGCGAGATCCTTCCTTCACATGCAGGAACTCGGCGCGGGTTTTGAGACGTCCGATTGCCGTCACTACGGAGGGAGGGCAGCGGTTTGCGCGGCTGATCAAGCCGACAGACGCTTGCGCCCTTTGGCTCTGCGCCGTGCCAGCACCTTGCGCCCGTTTGCGGTCGCCATGCGCGAGCGAAAGCCGTGGCGGCGCTTGCGGACGAGCCTTGATGGTTGATAGGTGCGTTTCACGCCGGAAGTCTCCGCAAGGTGCAGGGTTTGGCGCTTATAGGTGGCGCGAGGGGCCAAGTCAATCCAAGGGCCGCGGCGCCGTCATGCGGCAAGGGGCGGGGGATGGGGGGTAAAGCGGCGGAGGATGTGGAGCGGAGGAGATAAAGCGTTGTCCCTCCCCCAAAGCTCGGGGGGAGGGACAAGTCTTGATTGGACCGCTCGCTTATTCCGGCTCGTCGGCTTGGGGGGACGCTGCTCCGTCATCGCCGCCATTGTCGTCAGGCGCCGGCGGAGCCTCGTCCTCATTGGGAGGGGCGGCGTCATCGTTGGCCGCGTCAGGGTGATCCGTGGAATCGGGCGTCGAATAAGAGCCGTCTGGCTGACCCCCCGCATAAGGATCATTCGAAGGACCGCCAGCAGTTGCGATCCCGCTCCCTCCCAAGAGCAAACAACCAAATGCTAAGCAGGCAACAGCAAAAAGCCGCACGACCATGATGCTACCCTCCTTGTTGCAGGCGTTGGTGCCTGAGTCTCCCATCATACAAGGGGGCTTGAATCGCCGAACTGCGACAAGAACGCCTTGAGCCATCACGAGTGGTTACAGCGCATCAACTTGGCGGGATAGGCTGTTCCAGGCGAGCCGCGTCTTCGCCTATGAGTGGTTGCAACGCCGAGCCGAGGAGAATTCTACCCATGGCGCTTGCGCCGGATCAGCAGGGGGGCGCGAAGGCCTGGCTCAAGCGGCTTTGGCCCCTGCTCGCGCTGTTCGCCGCCGCAGCCTTCGTGTTTGCCATGGGCTGGCACCGCTATCTCACCTTGCAAGAGCTTGTGCTTCGCCGGGAATCCTTGCGTGCGGCGATCGCCGACCACGCCCTGCTCGCGCTCTTGGCCTTCATGGCCATCTATGCCGGTACAGTTGCCCTGTCATTGCCCGGGGGTGCGGTGCTCACGCTCGCCGGAGGCTTCCTGTTCGGCTGGTTCTGGGGCGGGCTCGCCTCCATTGTCGCCGCCACCGCCGGCGCCATCATTGTTTTTCTCGTAGCCAGAAGCGCCCTCGGCGAGCTGCTTGCGGCGCGGGCCGGGCCGTGGCTGGGACGCCTGCGCCAAGGCTTCCAGGAAGACGCGTTCAACTACCTTCTATTCTTGCGGCTTGTCCCTATCTTCCCATTTTGGCTCGTCAATCTCGCCCCGCCGCTGCTTGGCGTCGGCCTTTCGACCTATGTGCTTGCCACCGCAATCGGTATCATTCCGGGAAGTTTTGCCTATTCCATCGCTGGCAAAGGTCTAGATAGCCTTATTGTGGCGCAGCAAGCCGCCCATCAATCCTGCCTTGCCAAGATGGGACCGGATGCGGAAAAGTTATGTCCGTTCGTGCTTGAGCCTCGGGCGCTGCTCACACCGGGGCTGATTGCGGGCCTCGTGGCGCTTGGGGTCGTGGCGCTGATCCCGATTGCGGTTAAGCGCTTCAAGCGCAAAGCGGCGTAGGCCAGGGGGGAAGAGTGGCAAACATGGAAGAGGTGCTCAAGCCCGACCTCTGCGTGATCGGCGCAGGGTCCGGGGGCCTCTCGGTGGCTGCCGCGGCAGCCCAGCTCGGTGTTCCGGTCGTGCTCATCGAAAAGGGCCGCATGGGCGGCGACTGCCTCAACTATGGCTGCGTGCCGTCGAAGGCGCTGCTCGCCGCAGGCAAGCGCGCCGAAGCCGTGCGCACGGCGGCAGCCTTCGGCATCGACGTGATCGAGGCTCAGGTCGACCACGCCCGCGTTCACGATTACGTGCATGGGGTGATCGCCGCGATCGCGCCGAACGACTCGGTCGAGCGCTTCACCGGCCTTGGCGTCAGGGTGATCCAGGCTCAAGCAAGTTTTCTCGACAACAACACGGTCGAGGCGGGGCGACTGCTCATTCGCGCCCGGCGCTTCATCGTGGCGAGCGGCTCTTCGCCCGTGATCCCGCCGATCCCCGGGCTCGACACGGTGCCGTATTTCACCAACGAGACGATCTTCGACGTGAGCGAGCGGATCCAGCATCTGATCGTGCTGGGCGGAGGTCCGATCGGCATGGAGATCGCCCAGGCCCACCGCATGCTGGGCGCCCATGTCACCATGATCGATGCCGCCTCGTTTCTCGGTAATGAGGACCCGGAGGCGACCCGCGTCATCATTGAGCGTCTCGCCGAGTCGGGCGTGCTGATGCACGCCGGCACCAGGGTGGAGAGGGTCGAGCGCGCCGTGCAGGGGGTCGCCGTTCATCTCGGCAAGCAGGGCGAGACCGAAATCATCAAGGGTAGCCATCTGCTCGTCGCCACGGGACGCAGGCCCAACGTCAAGGGGCTGAGCCTCGAGCGGGCCGGCATCGTGTTCGACGCTCGCGGCATCAAGGTGAACGACCGGCTCAAGACCACGAACCCGCGCGTCTATGCCATCGGCGACGTGGCCGGCGGCCAGCAATTCACGCACCTTGCCAACTATCACGCCGGCATCGTGATCAGGAACGCCCTGTTCCGCTTGAGGCCGAGCGCGAGCGCCGCCTCCATCCCCCGCGTCATCTACACCGATCCCGAGCTCGCCCAAGTGGGCCGGACCGAAGCGGAGGCCCGCAAGCGCTACCGTCGGATTCGCATTCTCCGCTGGCCTTACTCCGATAACGACCGCGCCCAAGCCGAGCGCACGACCCATGGCTTCATCAAGGTGATCGTGAGGCCAAACGGCCAGATTCTCGGCTGCACCATCGTGGGCGCCGAGGCCGGCGAGCTGATCCAGCTCTGGGTGATGGCTATGGCCAAGGAGATGCGGATCGGCGATTTGACCAGTCTGGTGCTGCCCTATCCCACCCTGTCGGAGCTCTCCAAGCGCGTGGCCTTTACCTTTTATCAGCCGTCCTTGACCAAGCGGTGGCTTCGCAGCGCCATCGACCTTTTGCGCCGTCTCGGCTAGCATTGGGCCCCGATGGGCTCGCGCCTTGGCGCGCGACGAGTGAGTGTTGAACGTGACCGAAGAGGCTCCGAGCCCCCGTAAGGCAGCAGTCCGGCGGGGCCGTCATGTGCCCGGACTGTCCGGCAAGCTGCTCCTGCTGACCATTCTGTTCGTCATGGTGGCCGAGGTGCTCGTCTTTGTGCCTTCGGTCTCCAACTTCCGGCGGCAATGGTTGATGTCGCGGCTAGAGGACGCGCAGATCGCGGCTCTTGCGGCGGAAGCCGCTCCCGGCGGCCAGCTGCCCAAATCGCTGCGCGACGAGCTTCTGCAACGCGTCAAGGTCAAGGCCGTCGCCGTGAAGCGGCAGGACTCTCGCCGGCTGATCCTCGAGGAGGACATGCCGGCCGAGATCGACGCCTCCTACGATCTGCGCGACGCCACCTGGCTCGCCCTTATCGCCGACGCGCTGTTGGTCTATGCCCAGCCCGACGCCCGCGTGATCCGCGTCGTCGGCCAGCCCGGCTTCGGCTCGGGCGAATTCATTGAGGTGGTGATGGAGGAGGCGCCGCTGAAAGTGGCGATGCTCCGCTATGGCCTCGACATTCTCGGACTGTCGATCCTGATCTCGATCATCACCGCGGCGCTGGTTTACCTCAGCCTCGATGCGCTGCTGGTCAAGCCGATAACCAAGCTCACCTGGAATATGGTGCGCTTCAGCGAGCGGCCCGAGGATCCGACACGGATCATCGCCCCCTCGGGGCGCCGCGACGAGATCGGCATGGCAGAGTGGGAGCTTTCGGCCATGCAGGCCGAGCTTGCAGAGACCTTGAGCCAGAAGAGCCGGCTCGCCGCCCTTGGCCTTGCCGTGAGCAAGATCAGCCACGATTTGCGCAACATGCTGTCGAGCGCGCAGCTCCTGTCCGACCGCCTGAGCACGGTCAAGGATGAGCGGGTGCAACAGCTCGTGCCGAAGCTGCTTGCATCACTCGACCGCGCCATCAGGCTCTGCGCCCGCACGCTGGATTTCGGCCAGGCGCAGGAAGTGCCGCCGCGGCGGAGGCAATTCCC
>Ga0315278_10000348_pt1 | contig 41136 bp, 35 predicted proteins | sample YL17G06_0_MG_FD_203880 | JGI IMG/M metagenome (GOLD analysis project Ga0315278, IMG submission 203880) | Sediment microbial communities from Yellowstone Lake, YNP, Wyoming, USA - YL17G06_0 | ecosystem: Environmental > Aquatic > Freshwater > Lake > Sediment | place: USA: Wyoming | collected... | reverse complement strand
GACGCCGGCGAGGGCCGCCTTCGCTGGGGAATCGACGGCGTGACCGCGCGAATCCTCGATCGCATCAGCTCCTTCGTCCTTCCGGCGGTCGGAAGCCATCTCGTGCAGGGGCAGACCGCCTGCTGGGCGATGGACGATGGTGAACTCGTCCCCCTCCGGGCCCCGGTCTCCGGAACCGTGGCTCGCATCAATCCATCTGTACTACGCGATCCCACCCTGGCGACCCGTTCTCCCTACGACCTGGGGTGGCTGGCCGAAGTGGACGCAGTCGACGAACTAGGCGCCCAGCGGAACCTTTGCGGGGCGGCTGAGCGCCGAGAGGAGGCGGCCCGCCAACTGGGGCGGGTCCATCGGGCAGTGATGAGTCATCTCCATATGAGTCATGGAGTTGGACCGACGGCACAGGACGGCGGAGAGCGTCTCACCGACCTCCGCCAGGTGCTGGGAAAGAGCCGCTACCACCGGCTCGTGCGGTCCGTCCTCCGCTGACGCGTCGTGGTATGCGCGGCGCCCGTGGCACCAAGGTCGTATGGTGCCCTCGGGCGCCGCGAGGTGTAGAATTTAGCAACGCTCCCGTCCAGCGTCGCGAGGAACTCGTGTCCACGCCGTTGCCGGAATCCCGCATTAGCCAGGGAGCGAAGGCCGTCGTCTCCTCCCTCAGCCTCCGCTTATTCCTCTCGCTCGCCGCCGTCATCGTCACCGCCTTCTTCGTCTACACGTGGGTCAGCGTTCGCGTCTCCTCGAAGCAGTACGAGCGCACGCTCTACGAAGGCGCCGTCCGCTTCAGCGATCTCATCGAACAGTCGACGCAGTACGGGATGCTGGTGAACCGGAAAGAAGAGGTTCACAACGTCATCAAGGCGATCGCGGAAGCGCCCGACGTCGAGGGCGTGCGGATCTACGACAAGAACGGCACCATCATGTTCTCCGCCGACTCGACGGAAACCGGCCATAGCGTCGATCTGACCGCGGAGGCGTGCGTCTCCTGCCACCGGCAAGGCGAGCCCCTCCGCGCGGTTCCCGACCGCGAGCGCGTGCGCATCTTCAGCGGCCCCGAGGGGCGCGTGATGGGCGTGGTGAACGCGATCGAGAACAGCCGGAAGTGCGCGGGAGCAGGGTGTCATCCCTCGCCCGCCAAGCAGCATGTCCTCGGCGTGCTCGACGTCCGCATGTCGCTCGCGAAGCCCGACGCGCAGCTGGCCCACGTGCGCCGGCAGGCGATCCTCGGCGCCGCGATCGTGACGCTCCTGGCCGGTCTCGTCTCCGCGCTCTTCATCCTCCACGTCGTGCGCCGCCCGGTGAAGCGGCTCATCCGCGCCGCCGAGCGCGTGGCGTCGGGGGATCTCTCCGCCGAGATCCCGGTCGAGGGAGACAACGAGCTCGCGCAGCTGGCGGGCGCCTTCAACGAAATGACCCGCGAACTCCGGGAAGCGCGGCGGGAGCTGACGGCCTGGTCGGGGCAAGTCGAGACTCGACTGCAAGAACGGACCCAGGAGCTGACGCGGACGCAGCGCGAGGTGGCGCATATGGACAAGACCGCCTCGCTGGGACGCCTGGCCGCCACGGTCGCGCACGAACTGAACAATCCGCTCGGCGGGATCCTCAACTACGCCAAGCTCACCTCGCGCACGCTCCGCGAAGGGGGAACGCCCGACGCCGTGCGGACGGAGGCCGACGGCTATCTCCTCCTGATTCAGAAGGAAGCCGATCGCTGCGGCGGCATCGTCCGGAACCTGCTCACGTTCGCCCGCCGGAACGGCTCGCAGATGGGTGCCCACGCCATGGGGACGATCGTGGAGCGGGCGCTGACCCTGGTTCGCCACCACATCGAGATCTCGGGAATCCGGCTCGAGCGCGCGCCCCTCGAGGGCGACGACCAGCTCACCTGCGACGCCGATCAGGTCCACCAGGCGCTCGTGGCGCTCATCGTGAACGCCGTCGAGGCGATGCCGAACGGCGGAACCCTGCGCATCGCCGTGCGGGGCGCGGCGGACGACGTGCGCGCATCGGTCTCCGACACGGGAGTCGGGATTCCCCCCGACGCCTTGGAGCACATTTTCGAACCCTTCTTCTCCACGAAGAACCGACAGGAAGGCGTCGGCCTCGGGCTCGCCGTGGTGCACGGCATCGTGCAGCGCCACGGCGGCCGCATCGAGGTCGAATCGGAACTCCAATGTGGAACAACCTTTCACCTCATCCTCCCGCGCCGGCCGTCCGGAGCGGGAGATAACCACGCGGGCGAGGGAGCCCGGAGCGCGGGCGAGGCTGCGCTGACCGGAGTGTCGTGATGGCTCTGCGCGAACGAAACCTCGAGGCGCCGCGGGATGTAGGCGGCGTTCTCGTCGTGGACGACGAATTTTCCATGAGGGATTCCCTAGTTCACTGGTTCGAGAAGGATGGGTATCGAACTGGAAGCGCGCAGGACGCGCGCGAGGCGCTCCGCCTCCTGGAGGAGGGGCCCTGGGATGCCGTGCTCCTCGACATCAAGATGCCGGGGATGGACGGTCTCGAGCTCCAGCGTCGGATTCGGGAGGTCGATCCCGAGCTGCCGGTCATCATGATCACCGCCTTCGCCTCGGTGGAGTCGGCTGTGCAGGCGTTGAAAGAAGGGGCCTTCGACTACGTGACGAAACCGGTCGACCCCGACGAGTTGAGCCGCGTCGTGCGCCTCGCGGTGGAGCGGAGGCGGCTGCGCAAGGAAAACGTGCAGCTTCGCCAGAAGGTCGACCAGCTCGTCACCCCCTCGTCGATCGTGGGCGCGAGCGGCGCCATGTCGAAGGTGCTGGAACTGGTGAGGTCGGTCGCGGAGACCGATACCACGGTTCTCATTCGCGGCGAGAGCGGTACCGGGAAGGAGCTGATCGCGCAGACGATTCACGCGAACAGCCGGCGCCGCTATTTCCCGATCGTCCCCGTGAACTGCGGCGCCGTGCCGGAGTCTCTCCTCGAGAGCGAGCTCTTCGGTCACGAGCGCGGCGCCTTCACCGGCGCCCAGTACCGCCGGAAGGGGAAGCTGGAGATGGCCGACGGCGGGACGCTCTTCCTGGACGAGGTCGGAACGATCGGCCCGCCCATGCAGGTGAATCTTCTCCGGGTTCTCGAGACCAAGGAATTCACACGGCTCGGCGGCACGAAGCCGGTGCGCGTCGACTTCCGTGTGATCTGCGCCACGAACCAGGACCTCGAGCGGCAAGTGAAGGAAGGGACGTTCCGCGAGGATCTCTATTTCCGGCTGAACGTCGTTGCGGTCTCGCTCCCCCCGCTTCGCGAGCGGCGGGAGGACATTCCGTCCCTGGCGCATCACTTCCTGGCCAAGTACGCGCAGGACATGAATCGCCCCTTCACCGGATTCGAGCCGTCCGCCATGGATCTCCTGGTGCGGTACGACTGGCCGGGAAACGTGCGCGAGCTGGCGAACGCCGTGGAGCGCGCGCTGGTCGTCGGGCGCGCGCCGACCGTGCGCGCTGAGGATCTCCCGGTCCGGCTGAACGAGAAGGGCGAGGCGCCGCTGGGGGATTCGCTGGCCGACGTGGAGCGGGCGCAGGTCCGCCTGATTCTAGAGAGGACCGGATGGAACGTGACGCGGGCGGCCGAGGTGCTTCAGATCGACCGGGTCACGCTCTACAACAAGATCAAGAAGTACAACCTCCGCTCGTAACGCCGTCATGGCCGGCATCGACATCGTGCCGATGTATTTCACCGACCGTGAGGAGATACTGCGCCGCCTCGGCTCGGCCCTGGAGCGCGACTTCCGGACGTCCGTGCGCTACCGGAGCCCCTGGTTCGATCCGGAGGAAGCCTTCGATTCCTCGCGAGGGCAGTACCGCGCTTCGCTTCTCCTGAAGGCGCTCCTCGCCGACCCGCAGGAGGAGCCCGCGGACCGGATTCTCGGGGTGACCGCGGTCGACCTTTTCACGCCGGTCCTCACCTACGTCTTCGGCGAGGCGCAGCTGGGCGGCCGCGCCGCCGTCGTCTCCGCGCACCGCCTTCGGAACGAGGTCTACGGGCTACCGCCGAACGAGCACCTCCTCTTCGAGCGGCTCCGCAAGGAAGCGATGCACGAGCTGGGGCACACCTACGGGCTCCTCCACTGCCCGAGTCCCGGCTGCGTGATGCGCGCCTCCGCCCACGCCGAGGAGATCGAGCTGAAGGGGGGGCGATTCTGCGACGGTTGCCGGGCGATCGTGATCGGGGGCGGTGTCGTGGCGATCACTCGGGGAGCCCGCTGATGACGCCGCGCTTTCTCGGGGCGGTAGCACTCTCGATTCCACTCTCCATGGCGCTCCTTTTGGCCCTGCCGCCGGCCTACGGCGCGGCATTCCAAACGCCGCCCGGCTACTACGTCGATTCCGCTCAGGTCGTGACCTCGCGCCCCCTCTGGCGCGACGCGCGCGACGGCGACTTCACCTATTCCGTTCGACGCGAGTTCTCGGATTCTACGACCGGGCGCCTCCTCTCGATCGCGGAGTCGTGCTATCCCGAGCGCGACCTCCTCGTCGAGATCGCGGCGACTCGCTATCTCGAAATGGGCTCCGATACGACAAAGGCCTCTCTCTGGTGGTGCGATGGGGAGGGGGTGCGCCGCGTCGCCTGGGCCGTGACCGCCGGCGCGCTCGAGCACTACCTCGGGATGACGGAACGCTTTCGAAACCACGACTATCTCGTGCCCGGAGGGGAGGGGCTCTACTTCACCGACCTCGCATACCACGCCAAGATCACGGCGATGCCCGAATTCGTCATGAAGGAAAGGGAGTACAACGAGGTTTACGTCGCCTATCTCCTTCTCGGCTGGAGTTACGACGACGGCGTCTCCATCGACTCCTTCGAGGCGCACCGGATCGTCGTGCTCGACCCGCAGGGGAATGTTCTCGCGGTCGACGGAGACGGCCGCGCCCTGGAGGAGTACCGGTTCTCTGGGCACATTGCGCCGGGCCGGCAACAGCGGGTCTATCGATAGCGGTGCGGGCCGATTCCCAGGCGGCGCACCTACTGCAGGGCGTGAATGAGGCGGATCGGGTCGACGAAGAAGGTCACGGCCTGACGGGTGTTGCGTCCCAGGAGATAGGACTGAGGAACGTCGGCCCAGTCGTAGGTGGCGCCGAGCATCTTCTTGAAGTGTAGGCGCACCCCGATGCCGTACGTGTCGTCATGGATGGAACCCGCGTCGTCATTGACGTATCCGTGACGTAGGTAGAGCGTCTCGAGCAGCGCGAGCTCCTGCCCGGAGCGGGCGACATCGTAGTTGTCCAGTTTGGCATTGCCCTGATAGTAGTTCGCCTCTTCCACCGTCAGGCCCAACGCCAGTATCGGCTCCACGAAGTTCCAGATTCCCCCGACGGATTCGCCGGCCAATCGAACAGCCACGCGGGCCGACCCGCCGAGGAGGCGCTCTTCCTGGATGTTTGCGCCTTCATCGGCGAACATCCCGCTCCCGCCGTTATCGGCATAGTTCCTCATGGAAAACCCCGCCGCGACCTGGAGCCGCCAGGAGAGCCCGTCCTGGACGCCCGAGCCGTCCCGCGGGAAGCCGTCGATCGGCGTGACGCGGAGCAGCGCGCCCCAATCTCGTTGGGGCGCTTCGCCTCGTCCGGCGCGTCCGTCGAGAGCCACGGAGACCGGCGCGAGGTCGACCGTCACGTTCTTCCACGTGTGACCGATCGAAAGGTCGACGTGCCGGCTCAGCTGGGATTCGTCGTGGCCGCTGAGCCGCTGAACCGTTGCGAACGCCTCGACCAGATTCAGCCCGAACCCGAACTGATCGATTTGCTCGTACGACTCAAAGAGACCTGTCGGATTGCCGTCGGCGTCCGTGCCCTCGCTTACTCCGTAGTCGAGGCGAAGGTGACCGATCGCCTCGATCGGCTTGCCGGCGAGGTAGAGTCCGAGCCCTCCTCCGCCGATCGTGATCTCGTGGGTCTTGAACCAGATGTCGTCAACCAGCTCGGGGACGAGCTGCATGCGTCCATACGCGTAGTGGACGCCCTGGTGATATCCGAGAAGCGCAGGGTTCGCCCAGCCGTTCGGAAACTCGCCCCAGAATACCGATGCGCCGGCGTGCCCCATGCCGGCGGCGGCGATGGAAGGATCGATGAAGGTCGACTGGGCCTCGCTCGCTCCCTGCGCTCGAATGGAGGAGGAGGGAACAGCGAGGACGATCGTGGCGAACAGGATCGCTGCGAGTCGGTTCACGGGGGCCTCTCGGTTCGGTGTGGAAGGATCGCCCCGGGGAGAGGGTTGGCACGGTGCTCGCGCACGAGCCTACCGCGCACCCGTCGTCTGCGCCATTCGAACTTGAAGCCGACCCGCTCCCCCGGCATAGACGCGAAGCCCCGGCGGCAAAGGCCACCGGGGCTTCCTGGTCCTCTCCGAGATGTCTCGTCGGGGTGACCGCGATCAGGCTTTGATGAACGTCTTCGGAGCGAACTTCTCCACGAGTTCCGGCGCGTGAACCGGCGGCGAGTAGATGCTGCAGAGTTTCAGCGGCTTCTTGCCGGTGCAGCGAACGATGTGCTTCGTCCCCGCCGGGACGAACGCGGCCGAGTGTTCCTCGATCGGAAGGAGCTTGTTGTCGATCACGATCTCGCCCTTGCCGTCTTCGATCATGAAGAGTTGATCGACGTTCGGGTGAATCTCCTCGCCGATCTCCTCGCCGGGCGGCAGGCTCATCATGACGATCTGGCTCTGCTTCCCGGTCACGAGCACCTTCCGGTAGTTCTCGTTCTCCTTCACCAGCTTCTTGAGATCCAGGACCTGTTTCATGTTCCCTCCATGGGGCCGGTGATCCCCGCTTCGCCAATCGCATGGATCGTGCCGGGGGAGCGCCCGGTGGCCTTCCGCCCGCAAGCGACGCGATGACAGTCGCCAGCGCGCCGCACGTCGAGCCGCGAGCCGAGCGAGCCGCGCTACGCGGGTGCCAAATCGGCGGAAGGAATCGCCGGATTTGTCAGGAAGGCCTGGATCCGAGAACGAGGGGCGGCGGGCCGTCGCGTGCTGCTGCGTTAGACCCGCGCGCGGATGTCGAGCCAGACGCGGTCGATGGCGGCGCGAACGTCCGCGGGCTTCACGTGCGACTTGGCGAAGCGCCCCTGACGCTCGAGGAAGGTCGTGAGGGCGACGTCGGAGAAGGTCGGCTCCACGTCGATCGTCCACTGGTGGCCATCGACGACCTGCAGCAGTGGGTAAAGCCCCGACTCCACCGCCCAGCGGATCAACTCGATCCCCTCCGACGGCTCCGACTTCCACCCCGTGGGGCAGGGCGAGAGAACATGGAGGAAGCGGAAACCGCGCAGGTCGAGCGCGCGGGTCATCTTCCTCATCATGTCCTCGGGGTGGGCCATGGAAGTCGAGGCGGCGTAGGGGATCCGGTGCGCCGCCATGATCCCGATGATGTCTTTCTTCGGGACGTGCTTTCCTTCCGGCGTCGTCGTGGTGAAGGCGCCGAACGGCGTGGCCGAGGAGCGCTGGCCCCCCGTGTTGCCGTAGATCTCGTTGTCGTAGCAGACGAAGAGGATGTCTTCGTTCCGCTCCGCCGCCGCCGAGATCGTAGCGAGGCCGATGTCGTACGTGCCGCCGTCTCCCGCGAAGCAGAGGACGCGGGTCGGGTCTCCGTTCGCCTGCGCGACGCGAGCGAGCCCGGTCGCGAGCGCGGCCGCCGAGGCGAACGTCGACGCGACGACGGGCGCGCCGTACGCGCTGTAGGGGAACGGCCCCGCCGTCACGATGCCGCAGCAGGCGGGGATCACCATCTGCACCTTCCGCTGCGCGATGGCTCGGCTCAGCATGTTGAGCGCGATCGACATCCCGCATCCGCCGCAGTTCGTGTTACCCGCGCGGAGAAGTGGCTCGGGCCGGTCGGCCGAAGTGTGGGCCATGCCGCCCAGAACAGGTTCGCTCATTCGACCGCTTCCATGAATTCGGGTTCGCCGGCTCGCTCGCGCCCCGCGAGGTCGTCGAGAATCCGCTCGAGGTGCACGGGGCGAATGTCGCCGCCGCCCAGGCCCAACAGGTAGTTCTGCACGACGGCGCCAGGATCGGCCAAGCCCCGCGTCTCGCCCCAGACGATCCCTCCCAGGCCGGGACAGAGGTTTCGGTCGATGACCCCGACGCGCTTCTTCCCGGCGAGCGCCGCACGGAGCGCCGCCTCCGGGAGCGGGCGGAACATGCGAATCCGGAGCGACCCCGCGCGAATGCCACGCGCGCGGGCGGCGTCGACCGCGAGTCTTGCGGTGCTCGCGGTCGTGCCCATGGAGACGAGGACCAGATCCGCGTCGTCCATGCGATACGGAACGACGGGGTCGGCCGGGCGCCGCCCGAACTGGCGTTCGAACTCGTCCTGAACCTCGCCGTAGACTCCGATCACCCGCGACATCGCCTCGATGTGCTGCTTCCGGTGCATCTCGGTCTGGTGCGGGAAGTCGAGGCCCCCCACGACCCGGGGTTTGTCGGTCACGCGATGTGGGAGATTCAAGGGCGGCAGGAACGCGTCCACCGCGGCTTGGTCGGGAATGTCGGTCATCATCATCGTGTGCGAGAGGACGAACGCGTCCTGGCAGACCATGACGGGAAGAAGGATGCGCTCGTCCTCGGCCAGCCGGAAGGCGAGGAGGATCGAGTCGTGCACCTCCTGGTTGTCCTCGCAGTAGAGGTGGATCCAGCCCGCGTCGCGGAGCATGAGCGTGTCGCCGTGGTCGACCCAGATGTTCCAAGGCGGGCCGAGCGTCCGGTTCACCGCCATCATCACCACCGGGAGTCGGAAGAATCCGGCGGTGAAGACGTTCTCCGCCATGTAGGCGAGTCCGTTGCTCGACGACGCGGTGAACGTTCGCGCCCCGGAGAGCGCGCCGCCGATGCAGACGGCCATGGCGCTGTGCTCGCTCTCCACGCGGACCACCGCGCCCTTCTCGATCTCCTCCTTGCAGAGCTGCTCGATGCATTCGGTCTGCGGCGTGATGGGGTAGACGCCGCTGCAGAAGCCCCGGGCCTTTCGGTTCGCGCGCGCGGCGAGCGTCGCGGCGGCCGCGGATGCGTGGTTGGCGCTGATCAGTTGCATCGTCATGTGGAGATCATCTCCATCGCGCCCCGCGGGCACTCGACCACGCAGATGCCGCATCCCTTGCAGTACTCGAGGCCGATTTCGTAGCCGAGGGAGGTCTTGTCGATGATTCCCTCCGGGCAATAGATCAGGCACGTGTCGCAGTTCGTGCAGTGCCCGCACGAGAAGCAGCGCTCGGCCTCGAGCGTGTCGGGCACCCCCTCGTTCGTTTCCACGAACGAGCGGATCCGTTCCATCGCGGGAGCCTGCTCGTCGATGGCCGGCGGGCGAGGCTCGAAGTGCTCGAGGTGGATCCGTTCCACCGGAAGGGCGGCCGCGGGATTGGGGCGGATGAAGATCGACGCCGCCTCGCCGAGCGCGACCATGGCGCGCCCCGCCGCGCGGCGTCCGTCTCCGATCGCGTGGGCCACCGTCCCTTCGCCCGTGGAGAAATCGCCGGCGACGAAGAGGTTCGTATCGTTGGTGCCGTTCACGACGCGCCCCGCGACGACTCTGCTCCCGATCGGGAGGATGTCCCAGTCGGCCGACTGGCCGATGGCGAGGAGGACGTGATCGCAATCGAGTCGGCTCGTCCGTTCGGTGACGACGGGGCGCCGGCGTCCGCTCTCGTCGGGCTCGCCCAGCTCGACCTCGGCCAGTTCGACCGACGTCACGCGCTCGTTTCCGTGGAACGCCACCGGCTGGCGAAGGACGAGGAAGCGGATCCCCTCGCGATGCGCTTCCTCGATCTCCTCGCGAATGGCCGGCATTTCCTGGAGCGTGCGGCGGTAGGCCACCGTGACCGACGTGGCGCCGGAGCGAAGCGCGCTCCGAGCGCAGTCCATGGCGGTGTTGCCTCCGCCGAGGACGACGACGTGGCCGTCGAGCGGAGCGCCTCCCTCGAGATTCACGCGATGGAGGAAATGGACTCCCTGCTCCACGCCGGGGAGGCCCGCGCCCGGAACGTCGAGCCCGGTGGCGTGCATGAAGCCCGCGGCGAGAACGACAGCATCGTATTCCGCCGTCAAGGAGACCAGATCCTCGCGATCGAGGAAGTGCCCGCAGCTCGTCCGGACCCCGAGGTCGAGGATGGCGTGGATTTCGCGGTCGACGACCTCCCGCGGAAGGCGATAGGACGGAATACCGGTCCGGAGCACGCCGCCGAGTTCCTTCTCTCCTTCGAAGATCGTGACGTGATGTCCCGCGCGCGCGAGCTCGGAGGCGGCGCTCAGCCCGGCCGGGCCGCTGCCGACGACGGCGACGTGCCGGCGCTGCTTCGGCGTGCCGACGGCCGCCAGGGGCGCGGCGGCGTGATCGCCGATCCACCGCTCGAGGGAGCGAATGTTGACCGCGCCGTCGTGGTGGCGGCGATTGCACCCCTCCATGCAAGGCGCCGGACAGACGCGGCCGCAAATCGAGGCGAGCGGCTGCGTGCGGCCGAGGACCTCGGCCGCGGCCGCCGCGCCGTCGTGAAGTAGAGTCTGAATGAACCCGATGACGTCGTTCCCGGCGGGGCACCACGCGTTGCAGGGCGCCAGGTGCTCGACGTAGCGGGGAACCTGCGTCCGCCACGATCCGGTCTTGAGACCCGTCGGCGCGCTCTCCCTGTGCATCGTGAGGGGGAGAACCTCGGCGCCGTGAAGGGGCGGCGGCGGGGCCTCGTGCGCTCCCACCGCCGGCTTCACGTCTCCCACCACGACCGCTTCGTATGCCTCGCGGGCGGCGGGGAGGTTCTTCGTCAGACCGAGTTCCCGATACGCCTCTTCGAGCGCCTCCATGGGGAGCCCGACCGCCTTCGCGTACGCCCCGGCGATCGTCGTGTTCACGATGACGACCGAGCGCGTGCCGATGCCGTGCTTTCGCGCGATGCCGGTGGCATCGATCGTGGCCACGCGGTAGGCGCCGAACTCGGCGGCGAAGTCGGCGGGACGCTTCGGCGTATTGAGAACCAGGAGCCCGCCCGCCGGCAGGCCAGACACGACCTCGGCGCCGAGGAGGGTCGGGTCGAGAACCAGGAGATGATCGGGGGAGTAGACCTTGTTCCGGTTGGTGATCGGCTCGTCGCTCACGCGCGTGTACGCGCGGACCGGAGCGCCCGAGCGCTCGCCCGCGTAGTCGCCGAAGGTCTGAACGGACTTGCCGAGGCGGGCGTAGATCGACGCCAAGATCTTAGCGCACGTCACGCCGCCCTGCCCGCCGCGTCCGTGGAGTCTGATTTCTAGGGTCATGGGCGGGATTCAAGAGCGCAGGGAATGTGCCAGGATTCCACGGATCGATTAGGACATTGTAACTTATTTAATAACAATATATTATACCAAATGGGCCCCTCGCCTTCGCGGGCCCCGGCAAGGCCTCGTCTGACGGCCGGTCAGCAAGCACTGCCAATCTGGCATGAAGGGTCGAGAAAAGTCGATTATTCGCCACATTTGTCATTCACGCCCCCCGTGGAGATCGGCGCGACACTCCAGGCGGCAAGGTGAAACTCCACTTTTCGCGGCGCTGGCGCGGCCCGCCCGCAACGGATAGGCTTTCGAGACGTATCGGCGCTCCCTTCGCGGGGACGTCCGTGGACAAGGGGAAGCGCCCAACGGAGTGGAGGAAGGTGGACGGAACGTGGAAGGTGGCCGCCGACATGGCGAACAGCGACCTGCCGATGACCGGGTGATGGATTCCCTCGACGAGCTTCGCGCGAGGGAATACGCCCGCCTCGACCAGAGCGGGGAGATATACCTCGACTACACGGGCGGCAGCCTTTATGCGGCCTCGCAGCTCCGGCGGCATTTCGAGGAGCTGAACGGTCACGTCTTCGGCAACCCGCATTCCAACAACCCGACCTCGCAGGCCATGACCGATCGGGTCGAGGCGACGAGGGCGCACGTCCTTCGCCACTTCAACGCCTCGCCCGACGACTACCTCCTCGTCTTCACTCCGAACGCGAGCGGGGCGCTCCACGAGATCGGCGAGGCCTATCCCTTCGCGCCCGGGGCGCGCTATCTCCTCACGTTCGACAATCACAACTCGGTGAACGGGATTCGGGAGTTCGCGCGCGCCAAGGGGGCCGAGGTCACCTACTCGCCGTTGACCCGCCCCGATCTTCGCGTCGATCGCGCCGCGCTGACTGCGGAACTCTCCCGCCCCGGGAGCGCGGGAGGGCTCTTCGCTTTTCCGGCCCAGTCGAACTTCAGCGGCGTCCAGCATCCGCTCGAGCTCATCGAGGAAGCCCAGGCGGCGGGATGGGATGTCCTGCTCGACGCGGCCGCGTTCGTCCCCACCAACCCTCTCGATCTCTCCCGCTGGAAACCAGACCTGACGGTGCTCTCCTTCTACAAGATGTTCGGCTATCCGACCGGCATCGGAGCGCTTCTGATGCGGCGAGCGATGTTCGAGAAATTCCGGCGCCCGTGGTTCGCGGGAGGGACGATCCAGATCGCCACGGTTCAGGGCAACAGCTTCTACCGCTCGCGCGATGCGTCGGCGTTCGAGGACGGAACGGTCGACTACCTGAGCATTCCGGCGGTGGACTACGGCCTCTCGTATCTCGAATCGATCGGCATCGAGCGTATCCGCGACCGGGTCGGCGCCCTGACGGCCTGGCTGCTCGAGACGATGACCTCGCTCAAGCACGAGAACGGGCGTCCGCTCGTGACGGTTCACGGGCCGACGACGCGCGAGGCGAGGGGGGCCACGATCGCGTTCAATCTCCTCGACGCCGAGGGGCGCGGGTTCGACATCCGGGGCGTCGAAGCCAGGGCCAACGAGGCGCGGCTCTCGCTTCGCACCGGCTGTTTCTGCAACCCGGGCGCCGGCGAAACCGCCTACGGCCTCAGTGCGGAACAGATCGGCGGCTTCTTCCACGATCCCGACGGCATGACGTTCGACGAGCTTCGCGGAAAGATCCGGGTGCGCTACGGTCTGGAAGTCGGCGCCATCCGCGTCTCGACCGGAATCGCCAGCAACTTCGCCGACGTTCACGTGTTCGCCTCGTTCCTGCAGCGGTTCCTGAATCGTGCCGCGACGGAGAGCGAGTTCGCGGCGCCTCCCTGCGATGCGAGAAGGCCGACCCGGGAGGGCGCCTAGGAGGGCGGCGCCGTGGACCTGGAACCAGCGAGCGCTCGGTCCGGCGAACCGACCTCCGCCCCGACCACTATCGCCGTCATCGGCGCCGGCGCCGCCGGCCTCATGGCGGCGATCTTCGCCGCGGGCGGCCCGCGCCGCGCCGGTCCCGAGGGCCATGCGGCCGCCAGCGCGGCGGGCGGAAAGCGTGTCCTCCTCCTCGAGCGGACGCACGAAGGGGGGAAGAAGATCCTCATGAGCGGAGGGGGGCGGTGCAACGTCCTCCCCTCCGAGCTCGATCCCTCCCGCTACGTCACCGCCTCCTCCCCCAACACGATGAAGAAGATCCTCCTCTCGTGGCCGCTCCGCGAACAGCGGCGCTTCTTCGAGGAGACGCTCGGCATGCCCCTCGCCCTCGAGGAGGAGACGGGAAAACTATTCCCGATCTCGAATCGCGCTCGGGACGTGCGCGACCGGCTGAGGGCGCTCGCGGAGAGCCTCGGCGTCGAGGTCCGCTGCGATTCCCACGTCACCGATCTCGAGCCGCTCGACGGACGGTGGCGCGTTCATCTCGATGGGGGCGTGATCGACTCCTCCGCGGTGATCCTCGCGACGGGCGGGCTCTCCGTTCCCGCGACGGGGAGCGACGGGACCGGCCTCGACATCGTCCGGCGCCTGGGACACACGATCCACGACGTCTATCCCGCCCTGACGCCGCTCACGGCGCGGCCCCATCGCTACGCCGGGCTCTCCGGGGTCTCGCTCCCGGTGACGATCGTGGCGGCGGGTGTGAAGCCGCGGCTCGCGACGCACGGGGGATTCCTCTTCACGCACAAGGGGTACAGCGGACCCGCCGTGCTGAACGTTTCGCATCTAGCCATCCTCTCCAAGCGGCGTGGCGGGCCACGGCAGGAATTTCAGGTGCAGTGGACGCCGCTCGACGCCGAAGCGTGGGAGCGCGCGCTGCGAGGCGGCGACGGGACGGTGGGAGGGCTCATGCGGCGCCACCTCCCGGTCCGCCTCGTCGAGGCGCTCCTCGAGGACACGCAGGTCGACGCGGCCGTTCCTCTCGCCCAACTCGACCGCGAATCGCGGCGCCGGGTCGTCGACGCCCTCACGCGCCATCCACTCCCCTGGACCTCGGACGAGGGCTACGCCAAGGCCGAGGTGACCGGCGGCGGCGTCGCGCTCGGGGAAGTCGACCCTCGGACCCTGGAGAGCCGCCTTCGCCCGGGACTCTACCTCTGTGGGGAAATCCTCGACGCGTTCGGGCCGATCGGTGGATACAACTTCGCCTGGGCGTGGGCCACCGGGCGCGCCGCGGGAACGGCGGCGAGCCGCGCGACGACTAAGGCTTGAACCGTCGCGAGTGGATAGCGTCCCAGGAGCCGAGCGCGGGCTTGGCGACGAGATCCTTGTCGACCAGTCCGTTGAAGGCGAAGAAAGGAAGGATCGTCCCGGGCGGGAAGAAGGTCGAGTCGAGATCGGTGAAGGTGATCTGGAACCAGCCGACGGCCCTGGCTCGATCGAGGATCGCGGCGTGCCGGTCGATATACCGCCGCTGTTTCTCGGGCGTGGAGGCGATCGCTCCCCCCGCCAGCGGCTCCGACGTCCACCCACCCTCGATGACGAGCATCGGAAGCGGATTCCCCTCGTCGAGCCGGTCGTAGTAGTCGAGCGGAAGGCTGTCGGGATCGGTGAAGCCGCCGAGATAGGGGTAGGACGAGAGTCCGAGCGCGTCAAGGAAGGGAAAGTCGGCGCGATCCTGCGCGATGCCGACGTAACCGCCGCCGCCGCCCAGCCTGCCCCACGCCGTCTCCACCTGGATCGACGCGAAGAGCCTCACGCTCCCGTCGACGGCGCGGACATCCGACGCGGCATCGTTCGCCACCTGCACCAGGGCGTTGTAGAGTGAAGGGGGCGCCGCGGCCCGCACGAGATTCGTCTCCGAGGCGAAGCCGAGGTAGTCTGGACGAAGGATGGTGTCCATCGCCGTGACGTAGTTGCGGTAGAGCGCTTGAATGGAGGGCTCGGTGAGGCTCCGGCCAGCCGCCACGAGCGGCGCCGAATCGCTGCTCCGGTCGAGCCCGTTCGTCGGGTCGATGCTCACGACGATGCGATGCCCCTTGCTCCGGTAGTAGTTCACGAGCCCAAGGTGGAGCTCCTTCACGAGCGTGTCGGCGGGCCAGCCGGCGAGGAGCGAATCCCACGGCGGCTCGCTGAGGATGAGGGCGGCGTCGGACCGCTGGGACCAGAGATCGATGGCGGCGATGAGGACGTCGAAGTCGGGCTTGGGCGGAATGCCCGAGAACCCCATGCGGTAGGTGCGGGTCGGGCCGGAGGGCGCGGTGGGGGAATCGTCGTTGGAGCAGGAGGCGAGAGCGATCGCGAGAAGCGCCGAAATGGCGACCATGCCGAGAAATCCGCGCGGGCGCATCCGCCGTCCGACCGTCATGGCGCGCAGTATGCCTCAGGAACGCGGCGAGCGTCATCCCTTGGTCGCCTAGACACTCCTCGGCGCGAGGCCCATCGTCGAGGGGAAACCCGCCGCACGGATCGTTCGCAACGGTCGCGAAGGGAGAAGACCATGACCACGACACTCATTCTCGGGGGAGGATTCGGGGGCATGACGTGCGCCCGGGCGCTTCGCGCGGCGCTCCCCGCCGAGCACAAGATCATCGTCGTCGACCGCGCGCCCCTCTTCTTCGTCGGAGCCACGAAGACGTGGCTCATGCTGGGCGAGAAGACGCCCGAGGAAATCACCCGCGCGCGCGGCGCGCTCCTTCCGCCCGGCGTCGACCTCGTGCAGGCGGACGTGACGCGCATCGACGCCTCCACGCGAGAGGTTCACACCACGGCCGGATCGTTCAAGGGCGATCATCTCGTCATCGCGCTCGGAAGCGAGCAGGAGATCGGCGCCGTGCCGGGGCTCCCCGAGTCGGCGCATTCGTTCTACGGGTTTCTCGACGCGCTTCAGTTGCGGTCGGCGCTCCAGACGTTTCCCGGCGGACGCATTGTTCTCCTGATCCCCCGCGTGCCGTTCCCCTGTCCGCCCGGGCCGTACGAGGGGATGCTCCTAATCCATGACCAGCTCGTTCGGCGCGGCCTTCGCGAGAAGTCGCCGCTCGACGTCTGGACCGTGGAGAAACTTCCGATGGCGACCGCCGGAACCGAAATGGGAGAAGCGGTCGTGGGGCTCCTTCGGGAGCGGGGCATCGGATTCCACCCGCAGATGAAGGTGAGCCGCGTGGAGCCGGCCCGAAAGGCCGTTCGCTTCGAGGACGGCAGCGAGGCGCTCTTCGATCTCCTCATCGCGGTGCCGCCGCATCGCGTTCCGCGCGTCATCGTCGACTCCTGGCTCGCCAAGCCCGACGCCTGGATCCCGGTCGATCCCAAGACGCTCGCCGTGAAGAGCCCGACCGCCGCGCCGAACGTCTTCGCCATCGGGGACGTCGCGAGCGTTCCTCTGCCGGGGCGCTGGTTCCCCGATGTTCCGCTCATGCTGCCGAAGGCCGGGGTCATGGCCGCCGCCGAAGGAGAGGTGGTGGCCGCGAACATCGCCGCGATCGTGGCGGGAAAGCCGCCGGCCGCCGCGTACGACGGCACGGGCGCCTGCTACATCGAGGTGGGCGGGAAACGGGCCATGCGTGGGGAGGGAATGTTCTTCGAGATGCCCCACCCGGTGATGCGCCACGCCTCGCCGTCCGAATCGCTCTTCCGCGACAAGGTGGCGTGGGTCGACGGGATGCTGGTGCCGCGTCGGTAGGGACCAGCCCGGACGCCGGCCCGCGCCACTTCGCGACGACGAGGTCTAGGGAATCGTCCCCGTGAGGATGGCGGCGAGTTTCGCGGGATCGAGATTCCCACCGCTCACGACGCAGACGATGACGCCCGTTCCGGCTCGCCCGCTCGTGGCCGCCGCGAGCGAGGCGGCTCCGGCCCCTTCCGCCACGATGCGCGCGCGCGACACGAGGAGCCGGATGGCGGCGGCGATCTCCTCCAGCGAGACGACGACGCTCCCGGAGAGGAGCGTGCTCGCCAGCGGCCACATCTCGGCGAGCACGCTCTTCCCCCCGATCCCGTCGACGAACGACGGGCGGTACTCGACGGTCACGGGAGCGCCCGCGGCAAGGGACGCGGCGAGCGGCGCGGCGGTCTCCACTTCGCACGCGATGACGCGGGCCCGCGGCGCCACGCCCCGCAGCGCGGAGGCGATCCCGCTCGAGAGTCCGCCGCCGCCGTAGGGAACGAGCACGCTCTCGACGCCCGGAAGATCCTCGGCGATCTCGAGTCCGATCGTTCCGTTTCCGGCGATGACGGCTCGATCGCTCACGGGATGGACGAAGCGCCCGCGCATGCCGGGGTGACGATGTTCCTCGATTACCCTCCACCACGTCTCGAAGGGCACCTTCACGATGCGTGCGCCGAGCCGCTCGATGGCGGCCACCTTCGCCTCGGGAGCGTGCTCCGGAATCACGACGCCGCAGGGAATCCCGAGCCGGCGCGCGCTCCAGGCCAGTCCCTGCGCCATGTTCCCGGCGCTCGCGGTGTAGACGCCGTCGGCCAGCTCCTCCCTCGACATAGAGGCGACCGCGTTTCCCGCGCCCCGAACCTTGAACGAGCCGATCTCCTGGAGGTTCTCGGGCTTGATGTAGATCGTCGTTCCCGGAATGTCGAGTGGAAGGGGGAGCAGTGGCGTGCGGAGGACGAAGTCGCCGATTCGACCGCGCGCAGCCCGGATCTCCTCCAGGGTCGGGGCGCGGAGGTCAGGCACCCGGCGGCCCGCCCCACTCGAGCCACGTTCCGGCGCCTCTCTCCACCGCGCGCCGGTGGATCGCGTGCGCCGCCGCGAGGTCCTCGACCGCGACGCCGAGCGACTCGAAGACGGTGATCTCGTCGCGCGACTCCCGGCCCGGGATCCGGCCGAGGAAGATCTCGCCCACTTCGCCCAGGAGATGCGTGTCCGGGATCGCGCCTTCGCGGAGGGGAATCAGGAAGTCGCCCGCCTCGTTCATGCACGACTCGCGGCAGTCGGTGTAGAAGCGGGCGCGCCGCACCGCCTCCGAGTCGAGCTCGCGGTGCGTGGCGAAGCAGGAGCCGACGGCGTTCACGTGGGCGCCCGGCGCGAGCCACGCGCCATGGAGGACCGGTTCCTTCGAAGTCGTGGTGGTGCAGACGAGATCGGCTCCTCGCACGGCCTCTTCGCCGGTGGCCGTCACCTCGATGACAATCCCCGCGTTCGCCGCTTCCTCCCGCGCGAACTTCTCCGCGTTGTCGCGGCTCCGGCTCCAGATTCGAATGCGCCGCAGCTTGCGCACCGCTCGCATGGCGTCGAGATGCGTGCGCGCCTGCGCTCCCGAGCCGATGAGCGCGAGGTCTCCGGCGTCCGCGCGGGCGAGCACGTCGGTCGCCGCGGCCGAGGCGGCCGCCGTGCGGATGGCCGTGATCGAGGACGCGTCCAGGATCGCGAGAGGTTCGCCATGCTCGACCCCGAAGAGCATCACCACGCCCTGGTGCGAATCGTAAGGCGTGCCGTGATTGCCGTGCATGACGCTCACCACCTTGAGGCCGAAGCTCCGCGGCTCGCCGAGATAGCCGGGCATGAGCCCGAGGAGCCCAGAGCGGTCGGGAAGGATCACCTTGCTCCGGAGAGGCAGGATGGCGTCGCCGCGCGCGAGCGACGCGAGGGCTTCGCGCATGATCGGAACGCACGCGTCCATCGGGAGGAGCCGCCACACGTCCGCTTCGTTCACGAACAGGACCTTCATCGGCGCCCCTCCTCCGACGCGATCGCGGCGAGCGCCCGCTCCGGATCGACGTTTCCTCCCGACACGATGCTGACGACAACGGCGCCGGCAGGTGGCCGCGCCTTGCCGGCCAGAAGCGCCGCGGTCGCGGCCGCACCCGCGCCCTCGACGTAGAGTTTGGCGCGGACGATGAGCGATCGCATCGCCTCCACGATCTCCGCCTCCGTGACGAGCACGAGCTCGTCGAGGGCTTCCTGCGCCACCTGGAGCGGGATCGCTCCGACGAACGGGGGCGTCAAGCCATCGGCAATGCTGCTCGGGCGCGGAACGGGGATCGGTTTGCCGGCGGCGAGTGCCGGGGTCATGCCGGGGCCGGCCTCCAGTTCCACGCCGATCAGGCGGCAGCGCGGCTTCAGCGCCTTCACTGCCGAGGCGACGCCGGCCATCAGCCCGCCGCCCCCGATCGCGACGACGACGCAGTCGACGTCAGGAACCTGCTCCACGATCTCGAGCCCGACCGTGCCGGCGCCCGCCAGCCCGACGGGATCGTCGAACGGATGGACGAACGTGGCGCCGCTGCGCGCCTCTTCCTCGTGGAGCCGGTCGAAGAGCGTGGCGCGGTCGTCGTGCGACACGATGCTCGCGCCGTAGCCGCGCACGGCGTCGATCTTCGACCGCGGGGCGTCGACCGGCATGACGACCGTGCAGGGAACGCCGGCCGCGCGCGCCGCCCACGCCACCGCCTGCGCGTGGTTCCCGGCCGACACGGTGATGAGTCCCCGGGCGCGCCGCTCCGGCGCCATCGAGAGGACGATGTTGAGCGCCCCGCGCGGCTTGAACGAGCCCGTCTTCTGGAAGCTCTCGCACTTGAGATGGAGATTCACGCCCGCCCGCTCGCCGAGGCTCCGCGAGGTGAAGACCGGCGTGCGATGGAGCTGGGACCGCGTTCGGGCGGCGGCATCACGGATGGCTTCGAGCGGGATCAGCATCGTGGAGGGAGAGTATAGGGGAAGTGGCGGAGGCGAAAGGCGGGGGTAGAACGACAAACGGGGCGACCCCTTTCGGAGCCGCCCCGTCGCCTGTGATTCAGCGGAGGTCCGCTCGGTTACCCGAGACGAACGTTAGCCGCCTGAAGTCCTTTCGGTCCGCGGACGATATCGAACTCGCAACGCTGGCCTTCAGCCAGCGTCTTGAAGCCCTCGCCCTGAATCGCAGAGTAGTGGACGAACACATCTTCGCCACCCTCCTGCTGGATGAATCCGAAACCCTTCGACTCGTTGAACCACTTCACCGTCCCAACAGCCACTTGCTACTCCTTTGCTATCTTGGGCTTACGCCCATACCACACGGCCCCGAGGAGCCGTGCGCCCGTCCACTTTGGTCGGGCTCGCTCCGGGCGAACCTTTCGCCCGGATATACGAAAGCCGCAGGTCGTAATCCCTGCGGCAACTGTTCGCGTTTTCTCTGCGTACAACCGTCAGGCTTACTACTTCGATGAAAGTATCGGCAGATCGATTCATGAAGTCAACGCGATTTTCTCCAGATCTTTCCACTTCAGGCCAACGAGTGGAATGCCGATAACTCCAACGATAGCCCACGTTTCGCGTCTCGGCTGTCGGGGGATGGGGCACCACTATGGACAATCACGAACGAGGTTGGGAGAAGAAGCCCGGCCGCCCGGATTTGCCGCTTCCCGAGTGGAACGGCTCCTACTGGGGGGACCCGAAAAGGCTCCCGCGCGTGGTGCAGAAGCTGAAGCAGAAGAGGCGGCTGACGCCCGAGGAGAAGGCGGAGCTGCTGTGGCGCTTCTACGAGTTGGATCAGAACGACCGCCGGAAGACCCAGGCCCGGATCACGGCGCTGCTCGTGATTCTCGTGCTCGTGACGGGCGCCGCGGTCTGGCTCTACCTCAACCCACAGCCCTGGATCGTCGATCGACTCCTGGCCGTCATCGACCCGGGGGCGGTGTAACGTTCGTCACTCGTTCTTCCAGAGCGCAGGCGGCTTCGCCCACCCCACCACGCACGCCGAAAGCCGCCAGTAGCCGTAGTTCCCATCCTTGTCCTTCGGACGCATCCCCTCGACCACGAAGCGCACGGTGTGTTTCCCCGGCCTCAGATGATCGGTGAGGTCGAACTCGATCGGGGCGACCTCCTGGCTCGGGCACCAGCCGCTGCGCGAGTAGTCCGACGACCACGAGCCGTCGGCCCAGCGCGCGCAGTACGGGTTGAGTTCGCGAAACTTCCGGCAGTCCTCGCGCCAGGGATGGAAGCGCGCCACCACCACGCCGTCCACGGCGATCACGTTCGCCTTCGAGACGAACTCGTCCTCGTCCCGGCCGTCGGTGCAATGTCCCGTGGAGACGTACTTCATCACGACGCGGGAGAGCCCCGGTGGGATCGTGACCGTCACGCTGTCGCCGCCGCCGTTCTGCTCCGCGTTGAAGTTCTCGGCGTAGTAGAGGGGCGCGGCCCACGTCGGGGTGGGAAAGGAGTCGGCGGGCGTGTAGCGGAGCGAGAAATCGAGCCGCCATGCCGGGCTGACCCACGTGTCGACGTAGGCGCGGAACTCGCGGCGGCCGTGCAGGAGCGGGGCCAGGTAGGAGACGTCGACCTCGTAGTCGGTCCGTCCGCCGTAGGCCGTCATGAAGCGGACGATCTCGACGTCGGGGCCGCCGTCGCCGAGCGCCAGGCGCACGTTGCCGGCGCGGTCGTAGCGATCGGCCACGTCCCGGTCGCTCTTCGGGACCGGGCGGAGGGTGACCAGAGCCGTGATCCGCCGCGGCGCGCGCGAGTCGGGGAGCGCCACCGTGGTCCGGGCGACGCGTCCGTTCTCCTCCGCCTTCGTCCCGCGAACGACGAACTTCGCCGCCGAGTCGGGGAGGAAGTGGAGCGCGACGTCGTGGAAGACGGGGACGACGACGGGCGCCTGCGCGGTCGTCTCGCGCGGTTGCGCCGTCGTGGCGGCGGGGAAGAGCGCGGCGGCGAGACACGCGGCCGCGAACCGGAGTCGCGCGATGGGAGGCGTCACGTCATCTTCCGCGTCGCGAAGAAGGTCGCGAGCGTCCACGTGGGAACGAGCCCCACGCCGGGGACGATCTCGGCCAGGAACGTCGGGACGAACGCCCAATTCCACCCGACCAGCAGCGTGAGCGCAACCGCCATCGTCACGTCGATGACGTCCGTGGCGGGAGAGAGAAAGCCTTCCCCGAAGAAGGGGAGGAAGACGATCTGAATCGCGTCGGCGGCGACGGCGAGCAACCGCGCGGCCCAGACGCGCCGGCTCGAGGGGACGGGGCGCGGCGTCATGGGGTCGCGTACCTCCGCACGTACTCCTTCACGTGGAGTTTCCTCGCCGTGTTGTCGCTGCTCATGTAGCGGATCGTCCCGAAGATCGGGCGCTCCGGCCCCCACGCGCGATCATAGCGGCCGAGCGTCCAGAAGTAGCCAGTGTACGAATTCGGGTTTCGGCCGTCGAGCGACCACTTGTTCATGAGATGGATCATCGCCGCGAGCGCATCGCGGGGGGTTGCCGACCACTCGAGGATCTTCTTCCCCCAGAGCATGCGCAAGTAGTTGTGGAACCATCCCTCGCGTTTGAGTTGATTCATCGCGGCGTTCCAGAGGGGATCGTGCGTGCGGGCCGCTTCCAGTTGGTCGACGGTGTAGACATGGGGGCGGGGATCGCCGGCGTGCTTCTCCAGCGTGCGGCGCGCCCACTCGGGGAGCGACTCGTACCGATCGTAGTCGTCGCGGTGGGCGCAGAAGTTGTAGCCGAGCTCGCGCCATGTCACGAACTGGTCGAGGAAGGCTTCCGCCGCCTCGCTCATTCCCCACCACCCGGCGCGCTGGCCGGTGGATTTCACGGCGAGCCGGTCGGCCGACCAGCCCTCGTGCCGCGCGACGGCCTCGAAGACCTGGTGCGCCGACACGTGGCCGAAGTGGAGGTAGGGAGAGAGTCCACTCGTCCCGTCGCGCTCCGGCTCGTTCCGGTCGTCGGGGTAGCGGTCGAGGCGCTGGGCGACGAATCGCTCCACGGTGGCGGCGGCCACCTCGGCGCCGCCGCGCAGAGACGTCACTCCGACCGAATGATCGTGGGGGAGCGCGGCAAGGACCGCCGCGTCGCACTGCAAGAGCGAGGACGACGCGGGGGGCCAGCGCTGGGCGATCTCCGCGGGGAGATCCGGCGCGGCCGGCAGCCGCGCGCCGTCGAGCGGGTCTGCCGCGGGGAATTCCCGAAGGTGCTGATGGAACGCGCGCTGGAGATGACGCCGGAACGCGTGCGCCGTCGGGAAGACGACGTCGGTCGCACGCATGGGGTAGAGCCCGTTCGAATCGACTGCCTCCACGCGCGCCTCGATCTGCAGCGCGGCCGCCTCGGTCATGCGCGGGATCATGAAGGCAGGGAAGTCGTCGGTGATGACTACCGAGGCACGAGCCGCCAGGGCCGCCAGGAGTCCTTTCCCCGCGCCCAGCGAAGACTCGACGTAGGGGTAATACCGAAGCGGCTTCCCCGCGAAGGCCCGTGCGTTCGCCGCCATCCCGTCGAGAATGAAGCGATGGAGGCGGTCGCACGCCCACGGGTAATCGCAGCGGAGTGCCTCGAGCACGAGGAGCGGCTTCCCGAGGCGTACGGCCCACTCCACGGCGCGTTGCAGGGCGAAATTCCACCCAGGCCGCCGCGCCATGATCATCCAGTAGAGGACGTACTGCGATTCGGCGTTGGGGGACGCGTCGCGTAAGGCGCGGACTCGTATCGCGGGGGTCGGTGTCATATCGAGATCCCGAGTATACGCGACCGCCGCGGTGTGGCCGCGGCCCCGATGCCTCGGTATCTCCCCGCGCTTCTCAGGTACACTCCACGACTGACTAGCCGACTCGAGGGAGGGCCCGACCCTGAACAAGCCTACGGACAAGCAGCGTCAAACGGAATCGACTCGGATCCTCCTCGGCGCGCGATCGAAGTCGCGCGCCGAGCGAGAGGCGAGCCAGGAGGAGCTCCACGCGATCATCGACGAGGAGCTCCGGGGCGCGGCCGAGCGAGCCTCCCGGAGCGATCGCGCCGATCACACCGTCGCGCCCACGACGCTCATTCAGGAACTCTACGTCCGGCTCATCGACCAATCCCGAACTGTCTGGAGCGATCGCGCCCGCTTCCTTCAGATTGCGGCGCGCGCCATGCGCCAGCTCCTGGTCGACTACGCGCGCACCCATCGCGCCTCCAAGCGGGGCGCCGTCTGGCGGCGCGTCTCGATCGATCAGGAGGTGGTCGTTCCTGGAACCACCACCTTCGATCTCGTCGTCCTCGGCGACGCTTTCGAGAAGTTGGCGAAGCGGGACGCTCGCGCGGCCGGCGTCACCGAGATGCGGCTTCTCGCGGGGCTGACGCCGAAAGAGATCGCCTATCTGTTGGGCGTCTCGGAGCAGACGGCCGAGGCCGATTGGTCGTTCGCGCGCCGGTGGCTGAAGAAGGAGATCGGCGAGGGATGACCGGCGCCGAGCCTACCTGGCGCGGATCGGGGCGCTGATCCGATGGAATCGACGCACGAATTGGTTCTCCTCACCGGCGCCACCGGCTACGTCGGCGGGCGGCTCTTGCCGCTTCTCGAAGCGCGCTCTCTGCGTGTCCGCTGCCTCACGCGCCACCCGGAAGCGATTCGCCCTCGCGTCGCGGCGGGGACCGAGGTCGTGGCCGGCGACGTATCCGTGCCCGCGACCCTGGCTCCCGCGTTCGCCGGCGTCACCACCGCCTACTACCTCGTCCACTCGATGGGGACGGCTGGACATTTCGTCGAGGAAGACCGCGCCGCGGCGCAGGCGTTCGGCGCGGCGGCGCGCGCGGCAGGCGTTCGACGAATTGTCTACCTCGGTGGACTGGGGGGCGAGACTGAGCTCTCCGATCATCTCGCGAGCCGCCAGGAGGTCGGGCGCATCCTGGCCGCTTCCGGCGTGCCGGTCATCGAGTTCCGCGCCTCCATCATCATTGGATCGGGCTCCTTCTCCTTCGAAATGGTTCGGGCGCTTTCGGAGCGGTTGCCGGTGATGGTGACGCCGCGCTGGGTCCGCACCCCGGCCCAGCCGATCGCCATCGAGGACGTGCTGGCGTATCTGATCGCGGCGCTCGACGCACTGCCCGAGGTGCAGGGAGTCTTCGAGATCGGTGGCGTCGACCGCACGTCATATCTCGGCGTCATGGAGGAATACTCGCGCCAGCGCGGACTTCGCCGGCTCATGATCCCCGTCCCCTTCCTGACGCCGACCCTCTCGAGTCTCTGGCTCCGGCTCGTCACTCCGCTCTACGCCCCGGTTGGCCGCGCGCTCATCGAGGGAGTGCGGAACGAGACCGTCGTGCGCGACGACCGCGCGCTCCGCGTCTTCGATGTGAAACCGAGAGGGCTTCGCGAGGCCGTCCGCCGCGCGCTCGAGAACGAGGATCGTGACTTCGCCGAGACGCGCTGGTGCGACGCATTCGCGTTCGAGGGGGGCGCCGCGGCAAAGACGTACCGGACGCGTGTGATCGACTCCCGCGCGCTGCGCGTGCGCGCCACCCCCGAGGACGCGTTCCGGCCGATCCAGCGGATCGGGGGCGAGAGCGGATGGTACTTCGGCGACTGGCTCTGGTGGCTCCGCGGCATGCTCGACATCTTCGTCGGCGGGCCGGGGCTCCGACGCGGCCGCCGCCATCCCGAACTCTTGCGCGCCGGCGATACCCTCGACTTCTGGCGGGTCGAAACGTGCGAGCCGCCGCGACTCCTGAGGTTGCGGGCCGAAATGAGGCTACCCGGCCGCGCCTGGCTCCAATTCGAGGTCACGGACGCCGGGCCGGGGGAGGTGGAAATCCGCCAAACCGCGATCTTCGATCCCCGCGGCGTTTTCGGGCGCCTCTACTGGCACGCGCTTGTGCCGCTTCATGCGCTGGTATTCGGGGGGATGCTGCGGGGAATCGCTCGAAGAGCCGGGGGGCGCTAGACCGGCCGGAGCGATTCAGGGTCAGTAGCAGAAACCGACCACCCTACGACCTCGAAGTTCGGTACTTCCAGGTAGAGAGTGCCCCCTAGGGGCAGGTGGGGTGGGGAGCCCCACCGGTAGTAGGAGGCCCCGGAGCGTGCTCCGGGGCCTTTCTGCGTCTAGAGAAGAGCCGGGCCTTCGATCGGCGCGCCCTCCGCAAAGCGCGACGGGCGGAGGAGATGAACGTCGAGCGACGACGCCCGCCCGTCCACCCCCGTCACGATCTCCGCCAGCAACTGTCCGAGCGCCGGGGCGTGCATCACGCCGTGCCCCGAGGAGCCGTTCGCGAGGTAGACGTTCTCGCATTCCGCCGCGCGCCCGAGGATGGCGTGCTTGTCGGGCGAGATCTCGTAGAGGCCGCCCCATGCGGCCGTGCGGTCGACGGCGACTCCGGAGAGCACCGGCACGCGGCGGCGGGTCGCCGCCTCCACCTCGTCCATCCAGTCCGGATCGACCGCCGTCTCGAAGGGGTGCTCCGGAACGCCCGGCGAGGGCCAGAGAAGGAGCGCCCGTCCGTCGCGGACGCGAAGGTGATAGCCGTCGTCGGCCCAGATGGTCATCGGCATCGAAGTGGGGAGCGCGTCGGTAGGGAGCGTTGGGAGAACCTGCCGTCGAAGCGGTTCCACCGGCAGGGCGATGCCGGCCATCGCGGCCACGGCCTTCGCCCACGCGCCGGCGGCGTTCACGACGGCATCGCACTCGATCGCGCCGTTCGCGCACTCGACGGCGCGGACGCGAGCGCCGCGCGCGTCACGGCGCATCGCCACGACCTCCGCGCCCCACACGAAGCGCACGCCCTGACGCTCCGCCGAGGCCTTGTATCCCTCCAGAATCTTCAAAGGCCGAATGAATCCGTCGGTGGGACAGAATGCGCCCCCCAGAACTCCGGCCAGATTCACACGGGGGTTGATGCTCGCGGCCTGCTCCACCGAGACGAGCATCGCCTCGTGGAGCCCCTCCTCCCGCTGCAGCCGGTTGCCCGCGGCGAGCGCCACGAGCGCCGCCGGGGTCGAGGCGAGCCAGAGGTAGCCTGCCTGTTCGTAGCCGGGGTCGACGCCGATCTCCTCCTCGAACCGCATCAACTTCGCGCGCGCGAGGAGCGAGAGCCGGATGTTGATCGCCGTTCCATACTGCGCGCGATACCCGCCGGTGGCGGCGCCCGTGCTCCCGAGGCCGGGCCGGTCGGCGCGGTCGAACACCACGACGTCGCGCACGCCGCGCTCGGCGAGATGGTGGGCCACGCTCGCGCCGATGACGCCGCCGCCGATGACGACGACCGAGGCCCGTTTCGGAAGGCTCACGCGCGCATCGGGGCGGGCGCTAGGCCGTGAAGACGTGCTCGGGGTGCTTGAACGCCTTGAACTCGAGCGCGTTCCCGCTCGGGTCGCGCAGGAACATCGTCACCTGCTCGCCCGGCTGCCCCTCGAATCGCTTCCGCGGTTCGATGATGAAGGACATGCCGGCATCGCGGATCCGCTCGGCCGCCTGGTGGAACTGCGCCCACTCCAAGATCGCCCCGAAGTGGGGCATGGGGACCGCCACTCCGTCGACCTTGCCGGTGTCGTGCGTCGGGGAGACAGGGCCGGTCACGTGGCAGGAGATCTGGTTGCCGAAGAAGTCGAAGTCGACCCAATCCTGGGTGCTCCGCCCCTCGCGGCAGGCGAGGATTTCGCCGTAGAAGCGGCGAGTGGCGGCGAGATCGCCCACGTGAAACGAAAAATGGAAAGGCTGGGACACGGACCCTCCTCGGTGAGTGGTTCGCGGGATGGTACGATGGAGTCGTGGGTGGAGCCAATAGCCCGCCGAGGAGGATCGCGGTCATGCCAGAGCCACTCCTGAAAGGACAAATCGCAGTCGTGACGGGCGGAGGGCGCGGACTGGGCCGCGCCTACGCGGAAGCGCTGGCGGAGGCCGGTGCGGTTGTCGCGATCGTCGCGCGGACCGCCTCGCAGCTGGATGAGACCGTCGTCCGCATCGCTGCCGCGGGCGGCCGCGCCCGTGCCTACGCAATCGACGTCGCCGATACGAACGCCGTGAAGCGCATGGTGGCGGACGTGGAACGGGAGCTCGGGCCGGTCGCCCTCCTCGTGAACGCCGCGGGCAGCGCGGAGCCGCTCGGCCCCTTGGCCGACTCTGATCCCCACGAGTGGTGGCATGGCGTGGAGATCAACGCGAAGGGCCCCTATCTCTGCACCCGTTTCGTGCTACCCGGAATGATCGCGCGTGGAGCGGGGCGAATCGTGAACGTCTCGAGCGGCGTCGGCACGCGCTCGTACGACAACGTCTCATCCTACTGCGTCGGGAAGACCGCGCTGATCCGGCTCACCGAGTGTGTCGCGGCCGAGAACGCGGCGCACGGCATTCGCGTCTTCTCGATTTCGCCGGGGATGGTGCGGACCGACATGAATCGCCTGCTGGTGGGGCACCCGAAGTCGGCCGAGTGGTTCCCCTGGGCGGCGGAGACGCTCGCGAAAGGTAAAGATTTCCCCCCGGAGGCCTCGACGCGGTTGGTCATGCGCCTGGCGAGGGGCGAGGCCGACGCGCTCTCGGGCCGCCACATCTCGGTGGCGGAGGACCTCGACGCGCTGATCGCCCGCGCCGCGGAAGCGGCGGAAAAGCAGGCGCTGATGCTCCGGCTCTCGCCGCTGGGTTGACCGGCAGCGCGCGCGATGAAGGAATCGCTGATCAGCGAGGCGATCGAGCCGCTGATGGACGATCTCGCCGAGCGCCCCTTCCTCGCCGGCGAGCCGATCCTGCCGAGCCGCTTCCGCTGGCGGGATGCCGAATACCGCATCGAAGCGATCCTCGAATCGTGGAAGGAATACACGCAGGGTTCGCGGCAGATGCCCGAGAAATACCTCCGCAAGCACTGGTTCCACGTCCGCGTCTCGGACGGTTCCACGATGAAGATCTACTTCGAGCGCCACGTCCGCTCCAAGGGAACCGCCCGCTCGCGCTGGTGGCTCTACACGGTCGCCCTGCCGGAACGCTAGCCTCCGGATCCTTTGCCTCTAATCCATGAATCGAATAGCCACGGCACGTTCGCGCGTGTCATGCTTCACGTGGAACCACTATGAAGTTCTTCCACCGGGCCGTCCTGGCCTCCTTCGACCGTCCTTGGACGGTGGTCCTCGGCTGCGCCGCCGTCACCCTCCTTGCGGTGTTCGCGTCGCTTCACATCCGCGTCGATACCGACCCCGAGAACATGCTCGCGGCCACGCAGCCCGACCGCGTCGTCTACGACCGGATGAAGAAGGAGTTCGGGCTCCACGACCTGATCGTCGTCGGCATCGTCGATCCGCGCGGCGCGTTCCGGCCGGAGACACTGGCCGCGACCGCCGTTGCCATCGACTCGATCCTCGACCTTCCCGGCGTCATTCCCGAGGACGTGGTCAGCCTCACGACCACCGACAATCCCCAGTCCGAAGCCGACCTGGTCGACATCCACCCGGTCATGTCCCGCGTCCCCACGACCGCGGCCGAGGCCGAGTCGCTCCGGCTCACGATCGCGGGGAATCCCTATCTGAACGAGGTGATCGCCTCGCCCACGGGCGACGCGCTCGCCATCTACGTGCCGATCGTCGCGAAGGATCACTCGGTCCCGGTGGCGAAGGCGATCCGACGAATTCTGGACGGCCACCTGCCCGCCGGCGTGCGGTATCACCTGGCGGGACTTCCCATCGCGGAGGACACCTTCGGCCACGAGATGTTCATCCAGATGGCGGTGGTGGCGCCGCTCGCTTTCATCGTCATTCTCCTCCTCGTCCTCTTCCTCTTCGGGGAGCCGTCGTTCCTCCTGCCGGTGGGCGTCATCGCCGCGCTCTCGGTCATCTGGACCATGGGCCTCCTGATCGGGATGGGATTCACCGTCCACATCATGAGCTCCATGATTCCCGTATTCCTCATGCCGATCGCTATTCTCGACGCCGTGCACATCCTTAGCGAGTTCCAACTGCAGCGGCGAACCCACGGCGTGCGCCGCACGGCGCTCGACGAGGCGATGCGCTCGCTCTTCCAGCCCGTCGCGTTCACGTCGGTCACCGCCGCCGTCGGATTCGGCTCCCTCGGCTTCGCCAACATCCCGCCGGTCCGGGTCTTCGGCGCCTTCGTCGCGGTCGGCATCGTGATCGCATGGATCCTGACCCACACGCTCCTCCCCGCCCTCTTCGCGCTACTCCCCCTGAAGCCCGCGCGGCCCGTGGCGGAGGGAAGCGCGAGCGTCTTCGCGCCGGCGCTACGGTGGATCGGCTCCTTCGCGTATCGGCGCGCCCGGCTCGTCCTGTTCGTGGCCATCGTCTTCTTCGCGGTCGGCGCGGTCGGGATCGCGAGGCTTCGAAGCGACGACAATCCCGTGCGCTGGTTCCGCGCGGGGCATCCGATGCGCGTGGCGCACGACGCGCTGAACGCACGATTCGGCGGCACCTACATGGCGCACGTAATCGTGGACGCCGGCGCGAATGGCGCCGCCCAGAGCGCGGAGGTCGTGGCATGGATGAATCGCTTCCAGCGCAACCTGGAGGGTGATCCGGCCGTGGGGAAGACCTCTTCAGTGGCGGACATCGTCCGGCGGCTGAATCGCGTGGTCCACGAGGGGAACGTCGCCTACGACCGCATCCCGGCCGCTTCCGACGAGGTGGGGCAGCTCCTCTTCCTCTTCCAGGGCTCCGGGGATCCGGACGACATCGACAACTACCTCGACCACGACGCGCGCCGCGCCAACATCTGGGTTCAAATGCGGGACGGCGACAACCACGCCATGGCGCGCGTCGAGGCGAGGGCCGCGGCGTTCGTGGAGCGCGATCCGCCGCCCGGCGGAGCCGGCATCGTCTGGTCGGGGCTGAACCACATCAACCTCGTCTGGCAGCATCTGATGGTGAACGGGATGATGAAGTCGATTCTCGGCTCCTTCGCGGTCATCTGTCTTCTCATGATCGTCGAGTTCCGTTCGTGGCCGATTGGAATCCTCTGCATGGTCCCGCTCAGCGTGGAGATCGTGGCGTCGTACGGCGCCATCGGGCTCGTGAGCGGCCGCTACGACATGCCGATCGCGGTTTGCTCGTCGCTGGCGCTGGGCCTCTCGGTCGACTTCGCCATCCACTTCTTCGAGCGTGTCCGCCATCGCTGGGACGAGACACACGACGTCGCGGCCTCCGTGGCGCACGTCTTCGGCGCACCGGGGCTCGCCATCGTGCGAAACGCGATCGTCATCTCGCTCGGCTTCCTGCCGCTGGTCATCTCCACGCTGACGCCGTACGTCACGGTGGGTCTCCTCTTCGCCGGGCTCATGATCGCCGGCGCGCTGGCGACGCTCTTCCTTCTCCCGGCGCTCCTTCGCCTGCTGGGGGAGAGGGTGTTCGCGGCGACGTTCGCGCTGCTGGTGGCCGCGGGAATCGCTCTCGGAGCCGGTCCGGCGGCCGCGGCGCCCAGGGTAGCCGCCGCGCTTCCGAACGGGGTCGCGCTGATGGATCGTTGCGTGAAGGCGTGGTACTACGCCGGCGACGACGCGGTGGCCAACATCCGCATGGATATCGTCGATCGCACCGGCGGGAAGCGATACCGCGTCATGACGATGTTTCGGAAAAACCTCGGCCCGCCCGGCGGGGACCAACGCTACCTCATCTACTTCCACGAACCGGGCGACGTGCGGCGGATGACTTGCATGGTCCGGAAGCACGTCGGCGCCGACGACGAGCGGTGGATGTTCGTCCCCGCGGCGGGCAACGTCCGGCGCGTCGCGGCGCCCGAGCGGTCGCGCTTCCTCGGCTCCGACTTCACGCGGGAGGAGTTCTCGGGACGCGACGCGGCCGCCGATTCGCACCGGGTCGACCGGTTCGAGCGCTTCGGGGGGCACCCCTGCTGGGTGGTGGAAAGCATCCCGAAGACGCCCGTCGACCACGCGCGCATGACCACGTGGGTCGACACGACGACGTTCATACCGTGGAAGCAGGAGTTCCGCGATCGGCGAGATACCGTCTATCGCACCTACACCACCGATTCCGTGCGGGTGATCGCCTCGGCGAAGGGGCGGAAGTACCTCACCATCACCGAACGGACCATGTGGGCCCGGGGAAACGTGAGCTACACCAAGCTCTACTTCGAGTCGGTCGTCTACGACGTGGGACTCACCGAGGCCGACTTCTCCGAGGCGCATCTGCAAGTGCCGCTCGACGCATGGTACCGTGGGGCCACGCCTTGATGCGTGGCCCGCTGTTGCCCCCGAAGCTGCGCGGCGTTACAATCCGCGGCTGAGTCGTCGTTTCGCCGAACTGCGTACTCCTTTGGTCGATCCGGGAGACGGAATGCCCCGCACCACCAGTTTCCTCGACGCTTCGGTCGGCAAGAAGGCCGTCATGGCCGTCACCGGGCTCGTCCTATTCGGCTTCGTCGTCGCCCACATGATCGGAAACCTCCAGGCCTATCTCGGCCCGGAGCCCTTGAACGCCTACGCCGTCTGGCTGCGCGAGCTCGTCCATGGCGCGGGACTCTGGATCGCGCGCGGCGTGCTCCTCGCGGCGGTGATCCTCCACGTCTGGGCCGCCCTCAGCCTCACGATCGACAACCGAAAGGCGCGTCCCGTGGGCTACCGCCAGCGCCAATGGGAGGAATCGACCTACGCGTCGCGGACGATGGTCTGGTCGGGGCCGATTCTCGCCCTCTTCATCGTCTACCACCTCCTTCACCTCACGACCGGAAACCTGCATCCCAATTTCGTGGAAGGGGACGTCTACCACAACTTCGTCGCCGGCTTCCGCGTGGTGCCGGCCTCTCTCTTCTACATCGTGGCGATGCTCTGCCTCGGCCTGCACCTCTTCCACGGCGCCTGGAGCATGCTCCAGACGCTCGGGCTGTCGCATCCGCGGTGGAATCCGCTGCGGTACACCGTCGCGGGGACCCTCACGGCGGTGGTCGTCCTCGGCAACATCTCCTTTCCGGTGGCGGTGCTCCTCGGGATCATCCGCTAGCGGGGGAACGAGACCATGGAACTGAATTCGAGAATCCCGTCGGGACCGCTGGCCGAGAAGTGGGAGAAGCACCGCTTCGAGATGAAGCTGGTGAATCCCGCGAACAAACGGAAGTACCACGTCATCGTGGTCGGCACCGGCCTTGCCGGCGCGTCGGCCGCGGCCAGCATGGGCGAGCTCGGCTACAACGTCTCCGCGTTCTGCTTCCAGGACAGCCCGCGCCGCGCGCACTCGATCGCCGCGCAGGGGGGCATCAACGCCGCGAAGAACTACCAGAACGACGGCGACAGCGTGCACCGCCTCTTCTACGACACCATCAAGGGGGGCGATTTCCGCGCGCGGGAGGCGAACGTCCATCGCCTGGCCGAGGTCTCGGTGAAGATCATCGACCACTGCGTGGCGCTCGGGGTGCCGTTCGCCCGCGAGTACGGCGGACTCCTCGCGAACCGCTCCTTCGGCGGCGCCCAGGTCTCGCGCACCTTCTACGCGCGCGGGCAGACGGGGCAGCAGCTCCTCCTCGGGGCCTACTCCGCGCTCATGCGGCAGGTCGACGCGGGGAGCGTGCGGATCTTCCCGCGCAAGGAGATGCTGGAGGTGATCGTGATCGACGGGCGCGCCCGCGGCATCGTGACGCGCGATCTCGTGACGGGGAAGATCGAATCGCACCTGGCCGACGCGGTCTGCCTTGCGACGGGGGGCTACGGGAACGTCATGTTCCTCGCCACCTACGCGAAGGGCTCGAACGCGACCGCCATCTGGCGTGCCTACAAGCGCGGCGCGGGCTTCGCGAACCCCTGCTACACGCAGATCCATCCGACCTGCATTCCGGTCAGCGGCGAACATCAGTCGAAGCTGACCCTGATGAGCGAGTCGCTCCGGAACGACGGAAGGATCTGGGTGCCGAAGAAGAAGGGGGACACGCGTCCGCCCGATCGGATTCCCGAGGACGAGCGCGACTACTACCTGGAACGGAAATACCCCTCGTACGGCAATCTCGCCCCGCGCGACATCGCCTCCCGCGCCGCCAAGCAGGCGTGCGACGACGGACGCGGCGTCGGCCCGGGCGGACTCGGCGTCTACCTCGACTTCTCCGACGCCATCAAGCGGCTGGGCGAGGACGCCATCCGCGAGAAGTACGGCAACCTCTTCGAAATGTACGAGAGGATCACCGACGAGAATCCCTACAAGGCGCCGATGCGGATCTATCCGGCGACCCACTACACGATGGGCGGGCTCTGGGTGGACTACAACCTCATGAGCACCATTCCAGGGCTCCACGTCCTCGGGGAGGCGAACTTCTCCGACCACGGAGCGAACCGCCTGGGAGCGAGCGCCCTGATGCAGGGACTCGCGGACGGCTACTTCGTCATTCCCTACACGATCGGGAACTACCTCGCCTCGGTGAAGCAGGAGAAGGTCTCCACGGATCATCCGGAGGTGAAGCGGGCCGAGGCGGAGGTGGCCGAGCGAACGAAGCGCCTCCTCGGCATCGACGGGAAGCGAACCGTCATGTCGTTCCACCGCGAGCTGGGCAAGATCATGTGGGAGCACTGCGGAATGGCGCGAAATCGCGCCGGCCTGGAGAAGGGCCTCCAGAAGATTCCCGCCCTCCGCGAGGAATTCTGGAAGGACGTGAACGTCCTGGGCGGCGGTCTCGAGCTGAACCAGGCGCTCGAGCAGGCGGGGCGCGTTGCCGACTTCCTCGAGCTGGCCGAGCTGATGTGCCTCGACGCCCTGGAGCGCGAGGAATCGTGCGGCGGGCACTTCCGCGAGGAATACCAGACGGAAGACGGCGAAGCGCTACGGAACGACGATAAATTCTGCCACGCGGCAGTCTGGGAATATCAGGGTGCCGGCAAGAAGCCGATCCGGCATCAAGAATCGCTGACGTTCGAGAACGTCCACCTGGCCCAGCGGAGCTACAAATGAACCTGACGCTCCACGTCTGGCGGCAGAAGAACGCGAAGGAGCCGGGGAAGTTCGTCACCTACCAGGCCGGCGACATCAGTGCCGACACGTCGTTCCTCGAGATGCTCGATATCGTGAACGAGCGGCTGACCGCGAAGGGCGAGGATCCCATCGCCTTCGACCACGATTGCCGCGAGGGGATCTGCGGCATGTGCGGCGTGGTCGTCAACGGGGCGCCGCACGGACCGAAGAAGGCCACGACCACCTGCCAGCTGCACATGCGCTCCTTCCACGACGGCGACTCCATCACCATCGAGCCGTGGCGCGCCGGGGCGTTCCCCGTGATCCGCGACCTCGTGGTCGATCGGAGCGCGTTCGACCGCATCATCGCCGCCGGCGGCTACATTTCGGCGAACGTCGGAAGCGCGCAGGACGCGAACGCGCTCCCGGTGCGGAAGGAGAATGCCGAACTCGCCATGGACGCGGCCGCCTGCATCGGCTGCGGCGCTTGCGTGGCCGCCTGCCCGAACGCGTCGGCGATGCTCTTCACGGCCGCGAAAGTCTCGCATCTCGCGCTCCTGCCGCAGGGGCAGCCCGAGCGCGACGATCGCGCCCGGCGCATGGTGGCGCAGATGGACGCCGAAGGCTTCGGCGCCTGCACGAACCACGGCGAGTGCGAGGCGTCCTGTCCCAAGGGGGTCAGCGTCGAGCACATCGCGCGTCTCAACCGCGATTACCTGAAGGCATCACTCACCCACGGCCGCCGCCCCGCCCAGAGCGGGGACAACAGCGCCGGCTGAGCCACTCCATCTCCGGGAAACGCCCAAGGAGCCTTCGGGGGTGGTAGACTAACGCCGGTGGGTCAGGGGAGTCCCGGGACTGGGTACGGGCCGGTCTCCGGAAAGGAAGTGCGATGCCGGATTCGTCGTGGAGCCGCGATGCCGCGAGCCGGGCCGAGTCGGCCCTGGCCAGGCTTTCACCCGGAGGACTCGTCCTCTGGAGGCAACTGCGCCGCTGGCTCGTCGGAGTCCCGAGCGATCCACTGCCGTCCCGCGCCGATCCCCGCGTCCTGACCCGCATGCGCGTCCGAACCACGCGAACTCAGCCGCTCGGCGTGGCCGACCTGATCGACGTCCTCCTAGTGCTGGCCGCGGTTGCGGCCGATAACGATCCACTCGACGCGCCGATCGTGGACCTCTGGCGCTCCTACATCGAAGGGACCATCGCGGGGGAGGAGCGGCGGCATCCCCTGCTCGAGCACTGGTTCATGGATCCTCACGGACGGATACTGGCCAAGGTCGTTTCGTCGATGCGGAACTACTTGCGCGTCGGTCTCTACTGGTGGGAACGCTCGGGAATTCCGCGCCGGTGGATGCTGGAGGCGAAGGGGGTGTCGCGGGCTCGGCTGGCTCGGTACCTCCTGACCCAATTCGGCGGGTTCCGGCCGGCCTGGTCGAGCCATCTCCCGGCGCTCCCGCCGAATCGCCACCTCACGCGCGACGATTTCGTGGCCTCGCACGTCGAGATGGCGACGCTCATCCGCCGAACTCCCGAGATCCTCGGAATCGCGTCGGCATCGTGGTACTACGATCCCGCCATCGAGGACGTGAGCCCCCACCTCGCCTTCGCGGGCGAGATCGTTCGCGAGGGTGGGGGAATGATCTTCGAGGTGAAGCCCGACGAGTCGACGATCGAGAGCGCCCTGGCGTCGAGCGCGGATCGGCGCTCCTTCGCGAAGGCGGGGCGCTACCGACCTCGCCTCTACGCTCGGGTGTGGGGGCGAAGGGCGTTCCTTGAATGGGCCGCGCGCCAGCAGGGATGGCAGATGTCGATGGTCCTCGGCGGCGAAGCGTCCTAGGCCGGCACCGGCTCCTTGACCGCCGGCACTTCCTCGAGCGGCGCGAAGCGGCCCTGGAAGAAGCGGAGATACGGCGGCTCGTAGACGAACGCGAGGCCCCTGATCGACTCCCGTCGTTTCCAGACCCGGATGATCCCCTCGGCGACTTCCCGCATGTGGTCGTTCGTGTAGACGCGGCGCGGGATGGTGAGCCGCACAAGCTCCAGCGCCGGGCGGTAGTTGGCTCCGGTCTTGGGATCGCGCCCCTTCGACACGTTTCCGCGCTCCATCACCCGCACGCCCGTTTCCAGGTAGATCTCCGCCGACAGTCGCTGCGCGGGGTACTCGTTCTGATCGACGTGGGAGAGGAAGCGCCTAGCGTCGATGAAGATGGCGTGACTGCCGGAGGGCTGGACGATCGGCACGCCGGCGTCCGAGAGGAGCCGCCCCAGGAAAGCCGACTGCTCGACGCGTGTCTTGATATAGCGGTCGTCCAGCATCTCCTCGACGCCGCGGGCCATGGCGGCCAGGTCCGCCGCGGCCAGGCCGCCGTCGGCGCGGCCCCCCTCGTAGACACGGAGCATCGCTTCGGCCTCTCTCTTCCACTCGGCGTTGTCCTTGAAGGCCAGGAGCCCGCCGACGTTCACCAGGAAATCCTTCTTCCCGGAGACCGTGCAGCCGTCGCCGTACATCATCATCTCGCGCAGGATGTCGCGGATGCTGACGTGGTGAAATCGCGGGTCGCGCTTCTGGATGAAGTAGGCGTTCTCCACTGCGCGGGTGGCGTCGTAGAAGACGGGCACGCCGATCCCGCTGCAGTACGTGTAGACCTCGCGCATGTTGTCCATGCTGACCGGCTGCCCGCCGGCCATGTTGACGGAGTGCTCGAAGGAGACATACGCCACGTTCGCGGCGCCGTGTTCGTCGACCACTCCCTTCAACTTGGCCAGGTCGATGTTGCCCTTCCACGGGAAGTCGTTCTGCGGGTCGTGCGCCGCATCGACGATGACGTCGACGAAGATTCCACCCGCCAGTTCCTGATGGACCTTGGTGGTGGTGAAGTACATGTTGCCCGGCACCCACTGGCCCGGGCGGATACGTGTCTGGCTGAGGATGTGCTCCGCCGCGCGGCCCTGGTGCGTCGGGATGACGTGTTGGTAGCCGTAGGCCTCGCGGATCACCTCCACGAATCCGAGATAGGCATCGCTCGTGGCGCTGGTCGCGCGGGCCGCCTCGTAGGCCGCCCACTGGTCGGTGCTCATCGCGGAGGTCCCGGAATCGGTGAGGAGATCGATCGTCACGTCGGCGGAGCGCAAGAGGAAGGTGTTGTAGCCCGCCTCGCGAATGGCCCGGAGCCGGTGCTCCCTGGTCGTGACCGGGATCCGCTCCACCGTGTGGACGACGAAGGGGTAACAGTCGAACTCGTAGGTCGCGAGGTTCGCGAAGACCGACCGGAAATTCAGCTCGTCGTTCCAGTCGCCTCCGATCTGGAGGTCGAGCGAGGCGATACGGTCGCGCTGCTTCCAAAGATTGGCGATGGCCTCCACGACCTGATTCAGCTGCCACGTCGTCATGGCGAGTCGCGGGACCTGAACCGGGAGGTAATGGTTCCGGCCCACCATGCCGGGGACCAGCGCGCGGGCGCCGCAAGACTGATAGAGCGCGCACGCCAGGGCGTGGGCGGGGTAGACGCTCACGTGCGGGAGGAACTTGTCGGCTTCGATGTAGGCGCCGTCGCAGCCGCGCTCCAGTGGAATGCCCGCCTCGCGCAGGCGGGCCGTGAACTGCTCGCTCTCGCGCATGGCCCACTCGACCTCGCCCTCGTCGCACATCTCGTCGATGCCGCGCGCGAAGAGCTCCATGGTCCGCCCCGACATGCCGCCATACGTGTGGAGGCCTTCATAGACGACCACTTCGTTGACGAACTTCTCATGGTCGCCGGGGTGGTCGGTGGTGAGGATTCCGCCGGTCGGGCACTTGGCATCCTGGGCCCCGTCGAGCAGGAAGATGTGCGCCGTCTTCACCATCTGCTTCACAAGATCGGCCACCGGCCGGTCGGACATGCCCGGCTCGTGCCGCTGGATGTACCAGGCGTTCTCGATGATGCGTGACCCGTCCATGACCAGTCGCACTCCGCGCTGGTCGGCGAGGGCGCGCACGGCCTTCAGATTGGCGAGGCTGAACGGATGCATCCCGTCGGCGAAGGCCTGGATCTCGATCAACGCGACCGCGCCGGTCGCCAGCGCGCCACGCAGCCGCTCCAGGTCGACATTTCCGGTGAAGACGGCGTCCTCCTGCGTCCGGACGTCCGCCACCGCGATGGACCGGGGCGCCAAGACGTCGGCCAGCCACTGGGAATTGCTCGCGACCGTCGCCCCCGCGGGGACCATCGTCGCGACCACCAGCTTCAGGCAGCCGAGGAGATTGTGCGCCGGGCAGACGTACGTATGGCCCAGGACGCGGTTCACCGCCCGCTCCAGATTCTCGAAGTTCTTGGCCCCGGCGTACGCCTCGTCCCCCACCATCTGGCCGGCATGCTGTTCCTGCGTGACGGCGCTCGTCCCGTAGGACGTGAGGTCGAAGTTGACCTGCGTGGGAGTGAGATTGAACGTGTTGAAGTGGGCGGCGGCGAGATGGCGCTTCCGCTCCTCCAGCGTGGGGAAGGAGACGAGGCGGACGGTCTTGATCTTGTGCGGCTCGTACGATGGAACGGGAATCGGCATGGCGGCACACTCCGGTTCGGGGCCCAAACAGCCTAGGGCCGGGACCCCCCGAGCGTCAGTGGTACGTCGGTAGCAGGAGCGCTGCTGCGCTGGCAGGAGCGAGGCGAGGGCCTAGTGGCCCCCGGCCTTCGAGCCCCAGATCTCGTGCAATCGCCGATCGCGTCCGCAGCCGAGCCTGTACGACTGATACTCGACGGGATTCTTCTTGAAGTAGTCCTGGTGGTATCCCTCGGCGGGCCAGAACTTCGTGAGCGGCACGATCTGCGTGGCGATCGGCTTCTTCAAGACCTTCGAATCCTCGATCGACTTCTTCGTCGCGAGGGCCGCTTGCCGCTGCGCGTCGCCGGCGTAGAAGATCGCCGAGCGATACTGTTCGCCGTGATCGCAGAACTGCGCGCTCGCCTGCGTCGGGTCGACATTGTGCCAGTAAACGTCGAGGAGCTTCTCGTACGTCGTGACGGCTGGATCGAACGTGACCTCCACCGACTCGGCGTGCCCCGTGCGCCCCGAGGAGACCTGCTCGTACGTTGGGTTCGCCTGGATGCCGCCGGCGTAGCCCGACACGACGCTCGTGACGCCGGGGAGCCCCTCGAAGGTCGCCTCTTCGCACCAGAAGCAACCGCCGGCGAAGACGGCCTTCACCGTCTTGTTGGGCGCCGGCTTTGCGGCTGTGGTTCGCGCCGCGGACGCGTCGGCCGCGCGGGTCGCGCCGGGTTGGACGATGAGAAATGCAACGATTCCGAATGCCGCGAGAAGTCGGGTGCCACGAGTCGATTCGTTCATGCTGATTTCTACGCTCCTCGAGTGCGAATGTGACGAGCCATCGCGGCGCCGTTCGTCGCGCCTCCCGCATGTTCATCGTACGTCCTGACTGCCGCCAGCGGCAATGTCCTGACAAGGTGGCAGCCGGCGCCTTGCCGGGTCCGCCGCACCCTCGCACGACGATTTCGGAACGGATTCTCCGCCAGACGGTTGCACGAGTTTTCCGCGATCCGCTCCGTCGGCACGTTCTCTGCGATAGGAAACAGGCGTCACATCCTCCTTAGTGTTTCCCTCCCGCCGAGAGCGCCACCTCCCGGCGGGGGGGCCTCTATTTGGGAACTCGGCGCTGCTCGCGGAGGCGCGTCATGCGTCACACGCTCTCGTCTCACCCGGCATTCTTCCTTGCCCTGCTCCTGTCGATTCTCATGCTGATGCTCCTGACGATGCCACGTCCGGCGCACGGCCGGCCCGCGATCCGTGCCGCCTACTTCGTCGTCTACCCGACCGCCGTCGGGACGCGTCTCGACAATCTTCCGAGCATCACGGGGCACTGCGGTGTTTGCCATTACGACTTCACCGAGGGCGGAACGCGCAATCCCTACGGCGCCGCCGTGGAACTCGCGATCCCGCGCCACGCGGACAGCGACGACGGGCGGCAAGCCGCCATCCTGAGCGTCGGCAACTTCGATCAGGACGGCGACGGGGTCTCCAGTGGCACGGAGATTCTCGATCGCGCGGTCTACTCGAACACGCCGACCTTTCCCGGGCTGAATAGCACCAACGTGAGCCAGGTCGCGAACGTCGACGTGAACGAGATTCTCGACTACGTCGTGCCCGCGTACGGTTCGGAGATGTTGCCGCCCACGATTGAAATCGCTCGACAAGTTGTGCGGGTAAAGTAGGGCCGGGCGCTCCAGCCCGAACTGCCCAAGGCGGCCGGGGGAGGGATCTCCCGGCCGTCAAGCTGTTCCGGGGGGATTCCGTCTCAGGGTTGAGCGGGACGCTCGCGGTGGGGATCGTCGCGCCAGGTGACGTACGAGACCCACACCGAGGCGAGGAGCCCGACGCCGAGGATCGTCAGCACGACGACCAGCGAGGCCGTCGTT
>Ga0315278_10000346_pt1 | contig 41246 bp, 40 predicted proteins | sample YL17G06_0_MG_FD_203880 | JGI IMG/M metagenome (GOLD analysis project Ga0315278, IMG submission 203880) | Sediment microbial communities from Yellowstone Lake, YNP, Wyoming, USA - YL17G06_0 | ecosystem: Environmental > Aquatic > Freshwater > Lake > Sediment | place: USA: Wyoming | collected... | reverse complement strand
AAACCCTTTTTAAAAAGGATGTGGACAAAGTTTTGGTATACAGCACTGCCCCGGTACAAAAAATTGTCGGCTATTTCACTATTGCCGATATCGTCGAAAGCTCTCCCGACCAGTTATGGCAGCAGTTTGGAAAAATCGGGTACATCAACGAAGAAGAGTTCTTCAAATATTATAGAGATACCCAAAGGGGTTATTCTCTTTGTATCGCCACTGCCTATAAATTTAACAAAAGCATCGATCCGCATGTACTGGTCGAGCGATTCACCCCGCCCCAATCTTTTCGTTATTATGAAGGGGATATCGATACGGCCTCACATTGCACCACGGTTTTTACTTTCACAAAATTTACCGATAATATGAACCTGCCATTAGCCTTTGAGACCTTCCCGGCATTCTTAAACAAGCGCCTGGAAGGCATCGAAAGGTTCCCGATTTCTGCCGGTATATAGAAGAGACAAATTTCGCCTGTCCCGGAGTTCCCGGGAATGTCCGCGAATCTTATGTGGCAGGAATATCAATGAAATCGAACCGTAAGGTGAAAGAAGAGTTGTAAAATTATTCTCTTAATGCTATCATGATTCCATGAACGAACTGGATATATTAAAGCTTGTTGCGAGCCGCCTGAACGATGCTGAAGTCGATTATATGCTGAGTGGCTCCGTTGCGTTAACTTTCTACGGGAAACCAAGGATGACCCGTGATATCGATATCGTGATTGTAATTCCACCGCGAGAAATCGATCGATTCGTCAAAATTTTTGAACAGGATTTCTATATCGACAGAGATATGGTAGAAGATGCTGTCAGGAATCAATCCATGTTCAACATCATTCACCTGGAAACGGTTATTAAAGTTGACTTCATTATTCGCAAGACCCAGGAATATAGGATACTGGAATTCAGCAAAAGAAAAAAAATGCAACTTGAAGAGCAGGAAGTTTCGGTAGTGTCGCTCGAAGACCTTATTATTTCCAAGATTTACTGGGCAAAGGATAGTTTTTCAGAGATGCAAATAAAAGATATTGTCAGCCTATTAGACCTGGACCTTGACATGGTTTATGTACAGGACTGGTGCGCCCGTTTGGGTTTGGACATGATTCTAAGGAAGGTACTTGATGAAAGACACCAGTGAAAAGATGGAGAGTATTTATAACGAAATGCTGATGAAAAAAACTCCCGAAGAAAGAGTTAAAATGTGTTTTTCCATGCTGAATGCCGCCAGGCGAATCGTCCTGTCCACCATAAAAGATAAAAAAAACTGGCGGAAAGAGATGTTTCTCCGTTTTTATGGCGATGAATTCAGCCCGGAACAAAAAGAAAAAATCATCTGCGCCCTTGAAAACTATTCTTAAAGGAATCTTTCCCGGTCCGTCCTCTTCTTTTCTCAAACCAAAGCAGGCCCGCGAAACACGCGAAACACACGAAAATTAGGTGGGGGCGTACCGGTGACCTGTGTGTCTGCCCGTTTATTGGCCGATAGAGCCCGAAAGATTTCCAGACCGCCGCTAAAGAATTCCGGAACCCCTCGATAGTCTTCTTTAAGCCAGGAAGGAGTACTGGGTGATCCAGGTCGCGAATAATTTCCGGCATTTAAAATTCATAATTTGGGCCAAATAAAATAGAGGATACTATTTCGATAGAAGCCGTGGCGGCAGGCAGATTTTTTACTCTTGAACTTATTCAAGAAATATGGTCTAATTCATTTATGAGAATAATTATTGATACCGGCATCTTACTGACTTTAGAGTCTCACAAAATCATAGCGGAAGAATATTCGAGTTGAAACAGGAAACGCTTTGATGAACGTTATATTGTCAATCAAACCTAAATTTGCAGAGGCTATCTTCGCAGGCAAAAAAGAAGTGGAATTCAGGAAAACCCTTTTTAAAAAGGATGTGGACAAAGTTTTGGTATACAGCACTGCCCCGGTACAAAAAATTGTCGGCTATTTCACTATTGCCGATATCGTCGAAAGCTCTCCCGACCTGTTATGGCAGCGGTTTGGAAAAATCGGGTACATCAACGAAGAAGAGTTCTTCAAATATTATGGAGATACCCAAAGGGGTTATTCCCTTTGTATCGCCACTGCCTATAAATTTAACAAAAGCATCGATCCGCATGTACTGGTCGAGCGATTCACCCCGCCCCAATCTTTTCGTTATTATGAAGGGGATATCGATTCGGCCTCATATTGCACCACGGTTTTTACTTTCAAAAAATTTACCGGTAATACGAACCTGCCATTAGCCTTTGAGACCTTCCCTGCATTCTTAAACAAGCGCCTGGAAGGCATCGATAGGCCAAGCTTGCAACATAAAGAGCACTCTCAAATTTGACTAAATGAAGAATATTCGAGAATGTCTGCGTGTCTGACGATTACCTTTCGAAATAGTGCTTAGACCTTAATTCATCTATAGTAGCTCGTATATCTTCCTCGCTGAATTTTGGTTTTATATTCTTGACAACCTGCGTAACCATTTCCACGCCGGGCATTGAACCCTGGTCCCGAAGTTCACGTTCGACATAAACGATGGTTGAACGAAGCTCTAAATCCGAAGCTCCAAAGCCGCCAAATTCATCCACCAACCTCGTAAGCGCCTCGCCGACACCCGGTGAATTTAAGAAATCCTTCCCTTTTTCACGAAAGAAATCTACTTTTTCACCCGGGTTTATCTGGAAACCGCCCTTCCTGTAGTCCACATGAGAAACGGTTACTCCTCCGATATGTTCCACGTAATCCAGGTCATTTAAGAGTTGGGAATTGAACGGTCCGTATGAGTATAGCTCGAAGTTATAACCGCAATCGATTTTGAATATTTCTTGAAATAGATAAACCATTTTTTGCAGGACCGTTTTGCCAAACTGGGGGCACTTATTGTTAAGACGCATAGCAAGTTCTGCAATAAGAGCATATCTTTGCCATGGAATGTTCAAGCTAATATTCATAATTTGGGCTCCTTTAATTTATAAATTGCATTCACAATATTTAAAGCATCGTTTTTCTTTTCAACGGGCACATAAATCCGGGTTTGGGAAATGTCTTTCAAACCTTTTACAACATTGGAACGAAGGGAAAGGGGAATCAGGGTTTCATTATGTTTACCCGGTCGTATTAAAATAGGAATATCTTTTGCTCCAGGTTTGTACCAGGAGTTTTCGGCCTTATCTATCAAACTCACCATTGGCCCCAAACGATCCAGTACTAGTTGTGCGTCTTCAAGGTCGGAATTCTCCGGGATTTCCGGGGTTTCAAAAATACAACGATGGTGTTTTCGTTCAAGCAGAATTTTACCGTTTTCTCCGCCCTGGCCGGCATGGATCATTCCCATAACACGCCAATCGTCCCATTTAAAATACTCTGCAACGGATTCTTTTGTTGTGGGGGGTGGAAAAACACCTTCATTATTATGATACTCTTTCAACAGATGTTTTAATGTTTGAACGGAATGGTGGTCATACGCACGCCGTGCACGTTGAAAATAGACCTGTGTAAACATCATATACCGAGCGATTATCAATGCTTCCGCGGAATGTTCTCCTCCTTCTTCTACAGCTAATACGGGAGAATTAATATCCGGGTCGATGGCGACCGTCAGCGTTACCAGGAGACGGTTCAAATCGTACTTTCCGTAGGCAACACCGATATGATGCGAATCGCGTAAAAGATAATCTGCACGATCTGCATCAAGTTGGCTTGAAACAAGATGACGCCAGAGAAGACATCGCCCGAGAGTGGAGCGGCCATTCAGGAAATCCGCTATTTCCCTGGCTTTTATATTGTAATTCTGGTTCAATGGGTGGTGCTCGATCACATCCTGCATTAAGAATTCTGCTGCCGCGGCTGAGTAATTTTCATGTTTATAGATTTTCCCGGTTATAGGGTCTTTGTCCATCAATTCTTCTGCTGCATGCGAAAAAGGGGCATGGCCGACATCATGCAAAAGGCATGAAATCCGCACAATAACGCGGTCTCTTTCAATGCCTCCATCTGTAAAAGAAAGTTCCGATTTTAGAAAATCCGAACGACGCTTTACGATTTCTTCGTACATCCTGGTGGCAATATGCATAACTCCAAGGGAGTGCTCGAAGCGTGTATGCATGGCTCCAGGATAAACCATATCGGTCAAGCTTAGCTGACGAATTCGCCGAAGCCTCTGGAAAACAGGATGATTGATTATATCCCGCTCCCAATCATTCAGCTCGATGAACCCATATATGGCGTCTCGGATTTCGTAAGTTTTAGGCATACCAGTTCGATTCCTCCAGGCGATGCGGATTATTAAAACTGCATTATAACATTACGTCTATTTCTTTTCAAGTTTTCAAGGCTGTCGCGAATTTTTTGGCAAAATCGGCATGTTCCATATTCTACCATTTTCATAAGCGGTTCTACGGTAGAACCGTTTTGGGCAATTTTGGTCCTGCCGTAGAACCGCCTGATTCGGTATAAAAAAAAGAAATATCGCTTTCCCGTTCTGCCGCGTAACCTTCGATAACGTTTTATAATAAACATCTTTAAGGTTTATTTTACCGGGTATTGAAATAAAAAACACGGTGATTTATGATATAACCGGTTCCGGCATAGAACCGTTTTAGGTAGTTTTGGTTCTACCATAGAACCGGAGGGTTTAAATGATGTCAGCCTCAATTCCATTGGAGCAAAACTGTTCCAGTACGAGCCATCGGTTTATGAAGTAACCAAGCAGGTGGATTTTGTTTTAAGGGATGATATCGATATTCCTGATAACAACATCATTCCTCTATGGATGCTGGGATTCGAGTATTAGATTCCACGCTTTCCCGGTTGTAGATAATCCCATGTCCATGGTCGTAAAAGAAATTAAAACCCACCAGGAGGCGCCGATGCTCGTTCCTGACAATATCCATCCCGAACAAACCATTTATTTCAATGGTGCGTTTGTACTTAAAGCCATTCAGAAGCGTCGTGTAATGGACCTGCTCGATTTATACATACAGACAACATCTGAACGAGAGATGAGCATGCCGGTATTTTTATTATGTCTCGACTGGCTTTTCCTCCTCGGTCTGGTCACATTAAATAGAAGAACTCGAACGTAAAAAATCATCGCTTAATCTTAATCCGAATTTTGAATCGGACCTGGATAAGCTGAACGAAATTAAATACCGGGTAAATCTTACATCATCTGAAATTAATCAACCGGGCTCCCGTTTACACAAAAAACCGGCCCGGATATTTCGGCGGATGACCTTGATAGTTATAAAATGGGATTAAAAAGATCATAAGATAACTTATCGGGATATTTTTATTCCTGATAAGGTCAATGGAATGCGGAATAGGGATTTTTTGGGCCCTAAAGGGTCAAAGCAGTCCTTATCTGGGTATAAACAGACCTTATTAAGGCCATAGCGATCCTTGATAGCTATTTCTTGGCCTTATGAAGTTCATCGGATACCTTACTTGGATTATTTTGACCCTATCGGGCGCAATGTAGTCTGTCCCGGGAATACTTTCATTTTATTTTGACTGGAGTACAGGTGTTTCGTTTATTTTCCCCTGCTTTCTTCGGCGCTATCGCTGTAAAAAGACCGGTACAGGCGATTCGTCTTTCAGGTTTGTCAGCCTATTAGACCTGGACGTTGATATGGTTTATGTTCAGGACTGGTGCGCCCGTTTGGGTTTGGATTCGATTTTAAAGAGGGTTCCGGATGAAAGACACCAGTGAGAAGATGGATAAAAAGAACTGGCGTAAAGGGATATTACCCGCACTGTCATTTTCTTCTCTCAAACCAAAGCAGGCCCGCGAAACACGCGAAACACACGAAAATTAGGTAGTTCCTCAAATGCCCCGTTGGAACTTTGATCCGGGCTGTACGGTTGATATGAGTTGGTATATTATTGACAACAAGTGTGCAGGGCCCTGGATTATGCCCACCTGGAGAATCATGTCAAACAAATTCGTATAACCCGGGAGAAGCACGGGGTGTAAATAATTTACTCGAATTCGGTTTGACCGTTCTTTCGGAGGTATCCGCCGGTAAAAAATATTATTTTAAGCGGCGGATTCTTGACTTTTTCAGGGTAAGGTCGGATAATAAAATTTTATAATCTCTAAACCCCGCGGTTATACCCTGGAAAGGGCGCTAATTAGTTTATACGGGCCGGATGAAGCGCTGCGGGACGCCGGGTATTTTAATTACTATGTGACCGGGGAGGATATTGTGAATGGGAATGTGACCCGGTGACAATGTTTCCGGTTTCGGAAAGACGATCGATGAAGCAAACGAAGTCATGGAGGAAATATGAACAAATCGATGCCGTTTCAATTGTTTATGGTATTGGTATTGGCAATCCTTTTTACCGCCGTTTTCGGGGCGCCTGCCCAGGCCAAAACAACACTGTATGAGAATATATTCCCAGATATCGATCTCAACATCTTAGAAGAGGAAAATTACCTACAATACCAATGGCAAATAAAACCCGGCGGCGATATACTCGCCATCGGATTTGAAAACAAATCCACCGATGCCATGGAGATGGGACATTGGTCCTACCAAAAACCCCTGGCTTCCCAGGTCATCGATGGCCGCAATGTGGAAGTGGAAGTCGACCAGGTTTTAATCGGAACCCGGTTCGGTTTCACCGTTGGGAATTATAATAAAAATGCCCAATTGATAATCCGCTGCGATGCGGAAAGGTGTTTCAGCGATCCGGGGGCGGCGTCCGGCAGTAGTGCGCTCCCTTCCGCCGGAACCACCTATTACATCCGCGCCGACGGCGGTACGGCGACCCAATGCACCGGGACTGCCGACGCCCCTTATCCCGGCGGCGGTTCCAATCAACCCTGCGCCTGGTCGCATCCTTTCTGGGCTTTAGACGGCGACGGCCAATGGAAAATCAAGGGCGGCGATGCCATTATTATCGCCGCCGGCAGCTATAAAATGGGTTATGGCGCGCCCAATACTTCATGGTGCACTGCGGGCGCGGCTTTTGGCTGCGTGCTGCCGCCGCTGCCCCCCGGGCCCAATGCCAATAACCCCACCCGCATCCTGGGGAAAGGCTGGGATTCCAATTGCCCCAATGCGCCGGAACTCTGGGGCTCGCAGCGACCCTGGCAAATTATCGATCTTACGGGCTCTTCAAATGTTTATATCGGCTGCCTGGAAATCACCGATCATTCGAGTTGTATAGAATTTCATGCCAACCCGGCGGTCCAATGCCAACGGGATTCATATCCGTATGGCGACTGGGCTTCGGAAGGCATCCTGGCCTCGGACGCCGCCAACGTGACCTTAAAACACCTGGATATCCATGGCCTGGCCTCCGTGGGTATCCGCGCAGGACGTATTTCCAATTGGACCGTGGAAAATGTGCGGGTGGCCGGCAACGGCTGGGTGGGCTGGGAAGGGGACCTCATCGATGAAGACGATTCCAACAGCGGTACATTGACCTTTAAACACTTTACCGTGGAATGGAACGGCTGCGGCGAAACCTATCCCGGGGAACAACCCCACAACTGCTGGTCTCAAACCGCCGGCGGCTACGGCGACGGCTTCGGAACCGGTACCACCGGGGGACATTGGATTTTTGAAGATTCTATTTTTCGATATAATACCTCGGACGGCCTGGACCTCCTCTACGCCCGTAACAGCGGCAGCCGGATCGAAATTAAACGCACCATGGCCTACGGCAATGCCGGCAACGCCATCAAAGTCAACGGCCCCACCACCATTGAAAATACCCTGATGGTGGGAAACTGCGGTTTTTTCCACGGTAAATCCTTTACCTATAACGTGGATGATTGCCGCGCCCAGGGCAGTCCCCTTTCCTTTTCGTTAAGAAAAGGGGCCGCCTTTTCCCTGGTCAATTCCACCATCGTGGGCCAGGGCGACTGCCTCATGGGCGGCGAATGCGACGACGGCTCCTGCGACGGCTCGGAAAAAATTATTATCGCTAACAATGCCTTCCAGGGGTTCCCGGACTACCAGGACCCTTCGGATACGACCTGCTATCTCTGGTTGGACCGGTTTGATTTCTATAATCTCCGGATGGATTACAATATTCTTTACAAAATCAAAATCGCGGACCAGCTTACACTATCCGCCCATGATATCGAAAAGGACCCGCTTTTTGTGAACGCCGGGCTCGAATCTTTTGACGGTCATCTCAAGTCCGGCAGTCCGGCCATCGATTCCGGTCTGGCGGTGGGGAGTTTAAACGATTTGATTCCCGCCGATGATCTTGAGGGCAATGGTCGCCCCGCCGGTCCGGGGGTAGATCGCGGGGCCTATGAATACCGGGGCGGTTCCCCGACCAAACCGGTGATCCGATTAAATCGCAGCCAATTGTTTTTCGGCGCTTATGGTTCCACCGTCGATACCGGCGCCCAGGTATTGTTAATTAGCAACAGCGGCGGCGGTGAACTGGATTGGTCCGCGGCAGCGCAGCCATCCTGGCTCCGCTGCACCCCGGCGTCGGGCAGCGGCGCCGGGGTGGTCACGGTGAGTGTGGACCCCACCGGGCTTTCTACGGGTTCATATACCGGCGCGGCGACGATTACGGACCCCAATGCCGCCAATTCTCCCCAAACAGTGGCGGTCAACCTCATTGTTTATGCAGCGGGCGGGACTTCCTTACCCTTCGGTTTCTTTGAAACTCCCACGGAAGGGGCTGTGGTCGACGGCAGCATCCCTGTTACCGGCTGGACATTGGATGATATCAAGGTTTCCGGTGTAGAAATTTACCTACAACAAAATAGTTCGTCGGCTTATATTGGCGAAGCGGTGTTTGTAGAAGGGGCGCGGCCGGATGTGGAAACCGCCTATCCCGGTTATCCCATGAATTACCGGGCCGGATGGGGATATATGCTGCTGACCAACTTTTTACCCGGCGGCGGCAATGGTACTTACACTTTCCAGGCCACTGCCGTAGATGCTGAAGGAAACCGGGTATCCCTGGGGATCAAAACCATTACCTGCGATAATGCCCATGCGGTGAAACCCTTCGGCGCCATCGATACGCCGGCGCAGGGCGGTATAGCTTCCGGCGGTAATTTTATGAGCTGGGGCTGGGCGTTAACCCCGCGGCCCAACATTATACCCACCGATGGTTCCTCCATCGGTATCTATGTGGATGGACTCAGTGTGGGGCATCCCACCTATAATCTCTACAGGTCCGATGTGGCGGGTCTCTTCCCCGGATATGCCAACGCCGGGGGGGCCGGGGGTTATTTTAACCTGGATACCACCGGGTATGAAAACGGTGTGCATACCATCCATTGGACCGCCGCCGATGACGCCGGCAACATCGACGGCATCGGCAGCCGGTTTTTTTCTATACAAAACCCGGGCAATAGGCGACAGGCATCCGGCGGAAAGTCGGATGCCGCGGAACTGATAAAAGTTTCTTCTTACGATTTAAATCCCATTACCATAAAAAAAGGCTGGGAGAAAAAAAACGAACCCCTGGAAGTTTCCCCGGATGACAAAGGAAAAATAACCATTGAGATCAAAGAATTAGAACGGTTGGAGGTTTACCTGGATAATTTGGGGCGCGGAGAGCAAGAAGTAGGGGGGCGTAAATGGTGGGGATGCCAGGAAATTGGGAAACAATCCCGGCCGCTGCCAATAGGGTCCTACCTGGATAAAGAGCGGGGTGTTTTTTATTGGCAGCCGGGACCGGGGTTCCTGGGGGAATATCGATTGGTCTTTATAGAAGAGGGCGATCCCGGCGCAGTAAAAAAATGTGACCTGGTAATAAATATTATCCCGAAATTCTAGCAGCGAATAAGAGAAAGGAATTTTGTTGCTTTTTCCCTTATCCTCCTTTTTTCACACCGGGACTAAAGTCCCTTTTTTAAAAACAGGACTTTAGTCCCATGGTCAAAACGACCATTTTGATTTATTATTTGGCCTGTAGTAGGAAAAAAATGAACTTAAGAAAAAGTATTTATTTTAAACCGTTGTGTTTATTGGTGGCCGCTCTCTTTACCGGGCAATGCATTTCTTTTGAAAAAAAATTGGTCTCAACCGAAGAGAAGGTAATTGAGAACGGAAGCCAGGCATATGTTTACGAATTGGAAAAAATCAAAACCCCATCCACCCAGGACCCAACGATCGAATATAGAATCGTAAAATTCCCCGCCAATAGAGTCGAGTCGATCAATACATATAAACTAAGAAAGAATAACCGATTTTTGCCTATTTTATTAGGGGTCCTCGCCGGTGCTGGGATCGGAATTCTTATTGGCAAAAGTCAAATCAAGGATCCATGCCAGGATTTTGGAAAACCAATCCTTGGTTTTTTGCTAGGCGCCCCTATAGGTGGCATAGTTTTCGCTGGCACAGGTCTTGGACTAAAAGAAAAGTCGGGCATACGTGAAATTAAGGTGCCAACCAGTAGCCACTTCCAAAAAAAGCCCAATTCAACTCCTATACCGGCCCAAAATCTTCCTTTGGAGTTTAAATGGGGGACCCGTGGCAAGAGCAATGCCTTCAAAACCCAAACCGATGAACGGGGGATTGTTAGAATAAACCTGATCGATGACTTAAAGATTGCAAAATTCCCACCTGATCATCCTTTAATATTGTACATTTATTATTTCAACCCGGAATCGCAATTAAAAGAGATACTCAGGGATTCCCTGGGACCGGAAAAGTAAAGAGGCAATCATTGAATAGTAAAAATGAAAAACGAAAAATGAAAAAGTAAAAACGGAAAAGCCGGTAAAAAACCGGTTGACAACCCGGGGCTTTTGGTTTAATATAAGCCCATGATAGAAGAACATGAATTAAAAGGTATTCCATATGGTATCGCCGATTTCAAAGATTTTCGTATAAAAAATTTATTTTACGTTGATAAAACACGGTTCATCAGGAATATCGAAGAAAAAGGAAGCTTTTTATTCTTCATTCGGCCCCGCCGTTTCGGGAAATCACTCTTCCTCTCCATGCTTGAGTACTACTACGATATCCAGCGCAAAGACCAATTCGATTTCCTCTTCAATGGCGCCGATATCCACCAAAACCCCACAAAAGAAAAAAACAAATACCTGGTATTAAAATTTAATTTTTCCGCGGTAGAGGCAAAAAAAGACTCTATCGAAAGGGCTTTTTTTTGTAATGTAAGGGATAGTTCCTGTGTTTTCGTCGATAAATATTCCGGTTTACTTGGCATCGATTCCAACGAAGTAAAAAACAAACTGGAACAATCGGAATCCCCGGCAATGCTTTTGAATCTGCTCTTAAGATATTGCACTGGAAAACAAAAACAACTATACGTCATCATCGACGAATACGATAATTTTGCCAATACGATCCTATCCGACTCCGGGGAAGCGGAATACCGGTCAATCACCCAGGGGGAAGGTTTTCTCCGTTCGTTTTTTAATGTAATCAAAGCAGGAACTACCGGGAGCGATACCCCCATTTCGCGGCTATTCATGACCGGGGTTTCTCCCATAACACTGGACGACGTCACCTCCGGGTTTAATATCGCGACAAACATCTCATTGGATGACGATATTAACGAAATCCTGGGGCTTACTCAAACCGAAGTGCAAACGATGATCGCATACTACCGACAAACCGGGAAAATACACCACTCCACTTCCGAACTGATGGACATTATGGGACAATGGTACAACCACTACAGGTTTTCATTGGATTCGGAGTGTGAAGTATTTAATACGATTCTTGTATTATATTTTTTACGGGAATATTTGAAAAAGTCCCGTATCCCAGACCCTCTCGTCGATAATAACGCCCGGATCGATTATATGAAACTGCGCTATTTAATTCTTAGCGATAAAAAAGGCGCTTTCCAAACCAACGGCAATTTTTCCAAACTCCGGCAAATCATGGAAAACGATTCCCTTCATTCTACTATCGTCGAACGTTTCCCTATCGCTAAATTGACCGACCCGGAAAATTTTATCTCCCTTTTATATTATTTCGGCCTCTTAACTATCACCGGCAGCGATGAAGAACATAAAGCGATTCTTAAAATCCCCAATGAAGCCGTCAAACGGTTATACTACGATTATATCAAAGAGACCTATGAAGAGACCGGCATATTAACCATCGATTTAAGCCGGTATGAAGCAGCCATGAAAGAGATGGCCTTTAGCGGGAAATGGAAACCGCTAATCGCTTACCTGGTTGACCGAATGGAGACATCGATGGGTCTAAGAGATTTAATCACGGGAGAAAAAGCCATCCAGGCGTTTTTAAATGTCTACCTGGGATTATCCGCGCTTTACCTGGTTTATTCGGAAAAAGAGTTGAAAAAGGGATATGCCGACCTGGTGTTGGAACCGTTCCTGGCGCAATACCCCGGGTTAAAGTATTCCTATCTTATCGAACTTAAATACATCAAACCCCAGGGTAAAAAGAGCGAATTAACCCCGGAAAATTTCAAAAAAATAAAAGAAGAAGCAGAAAATCAGCTCAATAAATACAGCCTGGATGAGAAATTCCGGAAATCCATCGGGCAAACCACGTTGAAAAAATTGGTGCTCATCTTCAGTGGCAGCCGGATGGTTCATTTCAGCGAAATGAAAAAGTAAAAACGGAAAAGAAGCCCTTCGGGTGGTTTCCATTTTTACTTTTCCATTTTTCATTTTTCATTTATAATTTATAATTTATAATTTATAATTTATAATTTTCAATCCCCCCCCTCTGACGTCTGGCACACCGGGACTAAAGTCCCGTTTTTAAAAAAAGGACTTTAGTCCCATGGTCAAAACGACCATTTTGATTTATTATTTGGCCTGTAGGAGGAAAAAAATGAACTTAAGAAAAAGTATTTATTTTAAACCGTTGTGTTTATTGGTGGTCGCTCTCTTTACCGGGCAATGCATTTCTATTGAAAAAAAATTGGTCTCAACCGAAGAGAAGGTAATTGAGAACGGAAGCCAGGCATATGTTTACGAATTGGAAAAAGTCAAAACTCCATCCACAGAGGACCCCACGGTCGAATATAAAATCGTAAAATTCCCTGCAAATAGGATCGAGTCGATCAGTACATATAAACTTAGAAAAATTGATCGATCTTCGGCTATTGTTACAGGAGTCCTCGCCGGTGCTTTGGCCGGTTGGACTTTGACGCTAAATTCAAGCGATGACAGCTTTCTGAAATCAAGGGGATTGGAGAGTACTTATATAATCGCACTCATAGGCGGCTTAATAGGAGGCTCAATAAAAGCCGGAAAAAAGTCTGACATAAAAGGAGAAATTAAAGAACCAACCGAAAGCTACTTGAAAAAAAAATCCGATTCAACCCCTATACCGGTCCTGAATCTTCCATTAGAGTTTAGTTGGTGGAGCGGCAAAAGTAATACCTTTAAAACCCAAACCGATGAACAGGGGCTTGTTAGAATAAATCTGGTGGATGACTTAAAGATGACAAAAGTTCCACCTGACCGATCTTTAATATTGTACATTCATTATTTCAACCCGGTATCACAATTAAAAGAGATACTCAGAGATTCCCTGGGACCGGAAAAGTAAGCAGAGTAAAAGAGGAGGCACTATGAATAGAAAAATCACGGCAGCGGCTATGTTAATCATTTTTATGAGCGTCAGCTTTTCTTGCAGTTCCTACTACACAAAGAAAGTTCGCCTGCAAGAAGGGGAAACAGCGAAACAACAAAAATTGGAACATGCCAGGGTTCTTACGATGTATACAAAATCCAGGCAGCTCATCGTGTTTATCAAAAAAACACCGGCCGTCGTTTCCGCGGGTAATATCGTGGGGTTCACGGAGGATGAAACAGGGAAGAAAAAATTAGTTTCCATTCCCCTTGCTGAAGCCGAGGTGCTCTGGGTAAAAAAATGGGATGCCGGAGGTACTTTCATTAATACTTTCGCGCCCCTGGGGGCCTTTTTTTTCTATGGTCTATTAAAAGGTCAGATCCATGATGGCAATCATTAGGCGAAAGCAACGTTTCATATGGAGGAAATATGAGTAAAAAAATTACTTCGTTCATTATATTATTGGCTTTTATCGGTTTCACTTTTTCCTGTTACTCTTTTAAGCAAATAAACCTGGCAAAAGGTGAATCCTGGGATCAAAGTGGCAAGGTTACCACGGTTTTTACCCGAACGGGCGATCTCATCGAATTTTCCAATCAAAGACCGGCAACGATGGTGATGAATAAAATCGTTGGGACAGTATTCGATAAAACAGGGGTTCCAAAGACCGTCTCCATACCTCTTGCAGAGGTAGAAGTGGTCTGGGTAAAAAAGTCATCGGGTAAAAATTTTTTTGCGCCCTTCGCCGTTCTTGTGGTGTTGGGGACTTATGCGGGGATAAGCTATATGGTCAACCCCGACTAAACCTGGTCCATACAAAATAAAGAATAAGGAAAAGCAAACAAAAATAAGGGAAAAGATAACCGAACCGCATAAACACCGTTTCCCTCTTAATGTATTTGAATTGCGCTGTAAATGTATCTTTGGCGTTGAAAGGCGACCGGTAAAGAATTTCTCCCGACGGCGCAATGAGCGCGGAAATTCCATTGGTGGTGGACCGGAGTATGAAACGGCGGTTCTCGATGCTGCGCAGCGCCGACATGGCCAACAATTGATACGGCGCAGACGTATTCCCATACCAGGAATCATTGGAAGCAATGATAATCACCTCCCCACCTTTGACCGTAAACTCCCTCACCAACTGGGGGAAAATTAATTCATAACATATGGGAGTCGACAACCAATGCCCGTCCAACTCCAGGTTATGAATTTCTTTCCCTGGCGTAAAATCGCCGATCTCATCCGTGATCCGTTCTACGAAAAAAAGCACCTCCCTGAACAAGAGATACTCGCCAAAAGGCGTCAAATGAACTTTATCATACTTCTGGAATTTATCTTTGTCTTTGGAAAACAGCATCAAGGAATTGTAAATCTCGCGATCATTCTTGACATCGGTAAAACCGGCCAGCACCGGTACATGATTTTTTACAAATGCCGTGAAACGTTCATAATAGAACTCGTTTTGCAAAGGATAAATGTAAATGGAATACTCCGGCCAGATGACGAATTCCGCACCCTTCTCCATTAACGCCCGGGAATCGTTGAAAAACTCCTCCAGTTTTTTATTTTTCCCTTCGGCATTGAGCACGTCGTCGTTTCGCGAGTTGGGCTGGAGGATACCGGCCGTATGGGAAGGCAAGGCCATGGTTTTACTTTCATTGTCCCGGTATAAAAAATACCCGGTGGTGTACAGCCCCACGATACTAATCATTGTCACCGCGGCTAACTTGAGCCGTATGTCCTTTCTCACCATCAATAAATAAATCAGCACATTGAAATAAATAACCACAAAGGTCGCCAGGTGAATGCCGCCGATTTCGGCGATTTGAACGAAATAGATGTTTTGATACTGCGAGTACCCGGCGGAACACCAGGGAAACCCGCTGAAGATTTTTTCCAGCGCCAGGTCTTTGGCCACCCAGATAAAAGGAATCATCATTAAAGATAGGTTTCCCCGCTTCGACTGTAACACTTTATTAATGAGGCCGCCGGCGCAGGCGGTGAACAGGGACAGGAAAGCGACCAATATAAACAATCCCAGGATACTGACGGCCCCGCTCATGCCGCCGTAATACATCATGACATTGGGAATCCAATACAAAAGCAGCAAATAAGAGAGAAAAGAGAAACGGAAAAACAACCAAAAGGCTTTCTTGACTTTTTGCGCCTCCAATGCATAAAGCATAGGTAAGAGGAATATGAAAGCGCAAAAGGAGAGGTCGAATTTGGGCAGCGACGCCGCCTGCAATACTGCGGCGGCAATAATAATAAAAGCAACCTCCAGCTTATTCTTAAACCTTGCTGTTTTTTCTATTCCGCTTTTACGATACTGAATTTTTTATTCTCCAATTTTTCAAGTTTCGATTTCTCTTTTTGGGCTTCGTCTTTGGTTTCAAAACTGCCGACCCTGACCCTGTACCAGGTTTTCCCTTTTACTTCCGCCTGGGAGATGGAGATGGCGTACCCCGCCCTGGAGAACCTGGTAGAATAATCTTTGGCCAGCGCATGACTGTTAAACGCACCCACCTGGATAGCAAAGAACAGGTTTTTTTTTGCCGGTTTGGCGGTTTTGATTTCCTCGGTTTTCGGTTCTTCCGTTTTCGGCTTCACGGTTTTCGTTTCAACAGTCGGCAGTGGCGTTTCCGTTACCGTGGTTTTTGATGAGGGTGGTGCGCCGCTTGTTCCGCTTGTTCCGGCGGCAGCGTCATCGGTAGGTTGTTGGTGCAGTTTCATTTCATCTTCGATAGAAGGAGCGCCGGCGCCGGTTTCTTCGATTTTATCCGGTTCTTTTTTACTGAGCGAGAGCGACTCGATCTCTCTGGGTTTGCCTTCTTCTTTGGCCAGGAGCGTTTTCTGCTCCTGGCTTTTTAGCGATGTTTTACCCGCCTGGTAACCCAGGTAAAATAAAAACGAACCGATCAGTATCACGCCCACCAGTAAGATAAGAATATGGTGGAAGGTTACTTTTATTTCCAGGTATGATTTTTCCATATCGTCCATGTTGCGTATTTACCGTTATTTTGCTAAAAATGTTTTAAAAATGTCCATGGGAATAGGGAATACGATGGTACTGGTGTTGGTGTTGGCCGAAATTTCCGTCAGGGTTTGCAGGTATCGCAGTTGGATAGTGACCGGGTTGTCGGAGATTCCATCGGCGGCCATTTTCAATTTTTTAGAAGCTTCGAATTCGCCGTCGGCGTGGATAACTTTGGCCCTTCGTTCCCTTTCGGCTTCGGCCTGTTTGGCCATGGCGCGCTGCATTTCCTGCGGCAGGTCTACGTATTTGATCTCCACCATGGAAACCTTAACCCCCCAGGGGTCGGTGTGCTGATCGATAATGGTTTGCAACTTGGAATTCAGTTTTTCCCTATTGGACAACAATTCATCCAATTCCACCTGGCCCAGCACGGAACGCAGCGTGGTTTGGGACAATTGGGAAGTGGCGTATTGATAATCCTGGACTTCCAAAATGGCTTTATTGGGGTCCAGCACGCGGTAGTACACCACGGCGTTTACTTTTACCGACACATTGTCTTTGGTGATAACGTCCTGCGGCGGGACATCCAGCACCACGGTCCTGAGGCTGACCCGCACCATCTTATCGATGGGGGCGAAGACAAAAATCAACCCGGGGCCTTTGGACTTATAATGTATACGTCCCAACCGGAATATAACCGCCCGTTCGTATTCCTTTAACACTTTTATCCAGTTAAAAACAAAGAACAGGATAAAAATAAGTAACATAATCATAGGTGTAGCATTCGTCATTTTAGCCTCCTGTATTTATTCATGAAACTTTTTTTACTTTCAAGACGAAATTTGCCATGGATTCCACCGTCACTTTCGAGCCTTCCGGGATGGTTTCATCCGCGACCGCGTTCCACCATTCGCCGTGGACAAACACTTTACCCGAGGAGGGGGTGATATCGGTCCGGGCTTCGCCGGTTTCGCCGGTCATACCTTCCACCCCGGTGGCGGTTTTCATCTTCATCGCTTGAATTACTTTGTAAGTCAAAAACATAAACATCGCGCCGAAAAATACGGCAAGCATAATAATCATGGACATGGCGGGCCTCATTTCCGGGATTGGGGAATTAACCAACATAATGGAGCCCAGCACAAAGGAGACGATACCGCCGACCCCAAACGCCCCGAATCCCTGGATTTTTATTTCTGCGATAAAAAAACCGATAGACAGGATAATCAGGAACAATCCCACGTAATTGATGGGCAGGACCTGGAAGGCCAGGAAAGCCAGCAATAGTGAAATTCCGCCCAGGACGCCGGGGATGATGGCGCCGGCGTGGGTAAATTCGATGTAAAGCCCGATCAAACCGAAAATAAGCAGGAAATAAGCCAGGGTGGGATTGGTAATGGTTTTCAGGAATTTTTGCCGGGCGCTCATTTCCAGGGGGGTGATTTTTTCGTCCTTTAATTTCAGGGTGAAGGTTTGGCCGTTGGTCATGCGAATTTCTTTGCCTTCCAGTTGTTGGAGCAGGTTTTCCATATCTTCGGCGATGTATTCCACCAGGGAGTTTTTCAGGCATTCTTCGGACGTGTAGGATTTACTTTCCCTGACCGCTTTTTCCGACAGGTCTTCGTTTCGGTTCCTGCTTTTGGCCAGGGACCTGGCATAAGCGGCGGCGTCGTTGGTCACTTTTTCTTTCATGGTATCTTCGATCTGGGTGCCTGTGACCGACACGGGGTGCGCCGCGCCCATATTGGCGCCCGGCGCCATGGCGGCGATATCGGCCGCTATGGTAATAAAAAAACCTGCCGAACCTGCCCTTGCCCCCCTGGGAGAAACGTATACCGCCACCGGGGCCGGCGACGCCAGTATCTCTTTGATAATGGCCCGCATGGAAGTATCGAAACCGCCCGGGGTGTCGATTTGAATAATGACCAGTTTGGCATCCATCGCGCTTTTGACTTCTTTAAACGAGTCGGCGATGTACTCTTCCGTGATGGTTTCGATGGGGCCGTCGATTTTCAAGAGAAAAATTTCTCCCTTAAGAAGGAAAGGACACAAAAGAAAGATTAATAAGCATATTTTTTTCATCATGGGGAAATTATAGTTTATAAAAAAAAAAAATGCAAGCGCCAGCGATAACAAAGATTAGCCCACGAATTACACGAATTAACACGAAAAAAATTAGCCAACAAGGCGCCAAGACACCAAGGATTTTTTTATAATAAACCTCTTGGTGTACCTTTGTGCCTTTGTGTCTTGGTGGCTATTTTCATTGCAGCCTTGACAAATAGTAACCGCTGCCATAAAATATAATCTAAGATAAGAAAGGAGGAGAACCATGAGAAATTTTTTTATTTTTTTATTAATCGCAATGGTAGTTACCGGTTGCACCTCAGGCGGAAAACCCTGGGTCGTAACCCAACCGCCGGATACATATCAACCCATTCCAGGGGGCTTCCTGGCCGGGACCGCGGAAGTGGATATTACACCCTCGCCGGGATTTCCCCTTTTCGGTTTCTCCACGGAAGCTACAAAATATGCCCTGGGACAGTGGACGCGACTAAAAGCAAGGATCGTTGTTTTCCAGGATTCCAAAGGAAAGCGACTGGCCCTGGTGCAAACCGATTGGGGGGCCGTCAGCGAGTTGTTACGCCGGGAAGTTGCCAAACGCGCCGCGGACTCGGGGATTTCGCCCGCCAATTTAGCCATGTCCGCTTCACATACGCACGCCGGACCCGGTGGATTCTTCGGCGCTTCTTTTTATAATACCTTCGGTTCAGGTCGCAGCGGGTTTTTCCCTCAATTGGTAAACTGGGCCGCGGAGCGCATCGGTTCAGGCATTAAAAGCGCTTGCCAGGACCTGGCGCCGGCGCGCATCGCCGCGGGAGAAGTAATGATCGACGGCTTGACAAGAAATCGCAGCCTGGAAGCATGGGTATGGAACTATAAGGATAATGTGATCGATGTTCCTTACAATTCGGTGATTCCCCGTGTCTGGGTGGTTCGCATCGATCATGTGAATAAGGAACAACCGGCCCAAACAACTCCTATTGCCGCATATATTATTGCGCCGCTGCATGCGACTTCCGTGGGAGTTAACTGTAAACTCTACCACGGCGATCTTCATGGGGTGGCTTCGCGGTACATTGCCGCCTCCATCGAAAAAAAATACCACCTCGATCGTCATTTTGTGGCGGCGGTCGCCGTGGGTCCCGAAGGCGACGTTTCACCCAATTGGCAAAAGCAGGACATCCCCGAAGCCAAACGCCTGGGCAAAATGCTGGCAGACCCGGTGATCGAATGTTTCAAGGGATTGAATGATAAATTGACGGAAATCGAACCGGAACACGTTTATATGGAATACGATATGAAAAACGCAAAAGTAGGGGACCAATCCCTTTGCGAACCCATGATGGGGGTTCCCATACTGGGCGGCGCCGAAGACGGGCGGTCTTTTTTATATATGAAACCTGTCCTCCAGTACCTGATCATCGAAGGCTACCGGCACCTCAAACCCAAAGGCTGCCAGGGAGTAAAAGTTCCGCCTTTAAAATCTCTGCGCAATTTGATTTATCCACCCAGCGCTTTCCCGGATATGGCGCCCCTCCATGTGGTGCGTTTAGGGGATGCCCTTTCCCTGGCCACGCTTCCGGTCGAAGCCACCACGGAAACAGGATATCGTATATACAACACCCTGGCGCAAGAAATGCATTCCCCCCGCCTGGCGCTGCTGGCCGTGTCCAATGAGTATATTTCTTATACCGCTACCCCGGAAGAGTATAACGCCCAAAATTTCGAAGGCGCTTTTACTTTATATGGCCCGCTGGAATCCGAATTCTTCAAACAAGAACTGCTTAACACGGCGCAAACCCTGGGCAAACAACCGCCCGCCCCTCTTACCTCGCGCACCTTCTATCCCGGGCGGGAAAATTCAGTTCCCAATTTGAAAAAAATCGGCAACCAATTGTTGTGCAAAGACCAAAAATTGGAAATGGAAAAGGACCCTAATGGAAACATTAGCAAGGTTACTTTCTACTGGAAAGATACCGAGCAAATCGCGTTGGGGAAGGAACTGCCAGCGATAAAAATTCTCCAGGGAAACGAGCCGTTGAAAAATTCGTATGGTGTAGAAGAATCCGATCAATGGGTGAATATGGAAGTGGCATGCCGGAAGGGTTTATATTGGTCCGCGGGATGGACGCCGCCGCAAGATTGCATTGCGGAAGGGTTCTACCGGTTTGCTGTTTACCGGCCCGGCAAAGAGACGATTTATTCGCCGCCTTTTTCGCTTCAATGAAAATAGCCACCAAGGCACCAAGACACCAAGGTACACCAAGGGGTTTATTATTATAAAAATCCTTATAGCCGCTAAGAACGCGAAGGACCGCGAAGAAAAACAGGCCCACGAATTACCCGAATTTTCACGAATTATTTTTGTCCACAGATTACACAGATTTACACAGATTGTTTTTTCCGCTCTTCTTGTTTTTTCTCACCTTCTCACCCTCTCACCTTCTTACCTTCTATCTTTTCCTCATCATTCATCATTCATCATTTTCATCAAATTTAGCTCCATATTGCCGCATCAGTTCCTTGCTTTCTTTGGATAAATCGCTGTCCGGATGAACGGTGAACGGCGAACGGTGCAGGTTTTTAAAGGAACACCCCTGGATAAACAGGCCGGTGATGTTGAAGGGGAAAACGAGTTAGTCGAAAGATTTTCCTCGCCGTTACTGCTGGAAGATTTTTCGTTGACTTTTAATAATAATGCCCTTATAATAGGCCTGTTAAATACAAATCTTTGTGCCTTAAAGGAGGTCGTATGTTGCAGGCTAAATTTAGTGTTGACGCAAAGCAAACCCGCTTTTTGAGCAGTTATAGAATCTACGGATTCAAAGATAAAAGCTCCATGGTGCGGGCTGCAATAGATCATTATAAGGAGGAAGTGGAAATTGAAAACCTTAAAAAATCCGCCGCCTTATATTCTGAAATATATTCCGAAGATGATGATCTGAAAGAATTAACCGACGCGGCAGTCAGCCTGTTCCCAAATTGGCATTGAAGGAACAGGCAATGCCAGTTCCCTACCAAATTGCGCCCTGCGTAATAACTTTTGGATAACCTCTTGCCAATGTCATTGGGTTCATTTTGCTAATTTAATCACTTGATGATTTTGAAAAGGTACATTATTCAACCATGTAGGCTTAACTTAGTGACATTCGGGGCAGGCCAGAATGCCGCTCATGCGGCAAGTTTGGTTACATCAAGACCGTTTTTGATTTCCCAGATAATGGGAATATAATCTTTTTTCATCTCCGACTCCCATAAAGCAATGGGTGCAAGTCTCGTATCTACCCTGGCAGCATATTTCCAGGGATTTATTTTTTTATCCTTTTCTTCTTTTCCGTTACTCTCAATAACTATGGCTATGTCGATGTCGCTATCTTTTCTTTGCGTTCCCCTGGCATAGGAACCAAAGAGAAAAACCTTTTTAACAATGATATTTTCTTTTCTCAGCTCGTTAATAAAGCGTTTTATAAGGTTTGCAATTTCTTTTTCAACCATTCGAACATCTCCTTTATGTCTTCTCTTTTTTCACGGGTCAAAGCCGAATTATATTTTCTGAAAATATCATCCAGGTCCCCGGGATATCTGCCCTCAATGTAAAAATCCATAAAATCGGCAAGTCTTTCAAACCTATCCTGCGGGATTTCAATTTCAGCTTTTTCAACCAGGTAAGTGAGTGAATGAGAAAAAGGGGCATGAATAGATTTCTTCTTAACAAAAATCGCTTTAAGAATCTTTTCTATAGCAAGGTGGCCGAAAAACAAAGAATAGTGAAATCGACTCTTTTCATAAAGAGATTCCGATACTTCAAGATCATATTCGGCAGAACGCACCCAATAATCGATTAGCTTTGCTTTTTGCTCATCTTGAAGCGTTACTTGATCTTTTTCCATACAGTCATTATAGCATCCCTTTCCCATTTATTCAAGTAAACGGTTAATCCTAAATTCACCGCCTAATTTTATGAGCCGCGAAGGTCCCGGCAGAATAGACGACACCTCTTAAGAGCTAAGACACGCGAAGAAAAAACCGCCCACGAATTAAAAAAGGTCCACAGAGTACACTGATTGGCACAGATTTTTTTTCTCACCTTCTCACCTTCTTACCCTCTCACCTTCTTTCTTTTAATCATCATTCATCATTTTCATCAAATTTTGCTCCATATTGCCGCAGGAGTTTCTTGTTTTCTTCGGATAAATCGCTGTCCGGGTGCGGGGAAAGGCATTTAGGTGGCCGCCTGGTTTCTTTCCCTTGCACAGGTAGCCTTTTCCTGTATCTTATTGACAAATAGAATCGCCTGGGATATATTAACCCTATGCGTAATAAAATGTTAGCAATGAAGGAAAGGTGTTTTGTCGATGCGGGTAAAAAACAGGAGGAACGCCAATGACTGGAAACGCCCCCGGGTTATTATGTTTATTTTCAGCGCCGCTTCTTGCGCCAGGCAACGAACCGCTGGCCTTACTGGATATCGAAGCCGAAGAAAAAGAAATAAGAAAATGCGCCGGTAATACAGCCATTTCCCGCTTAAGAATCGGGTTTGCCACCGTCGCGGAGTTAATCAAGGGAATTACCGATGGCTACAATATTATCCATTTAAGCGGGCATGGGAACGAGGATTTTTTGTTGTTTGAAGATGAAAAAGGCGGCAGCCAACTATTGAAAAAAGAATTTGTTAAAAAAATATTTGAAAAATCAAAGGGAATCGACCTGGTGGTCGTCAGCGCCTGTCATTCGGAAAATGTGGCGCGCTGTTTAATCGATGCCGGCGTTAAATACGCCGTCGCTGCCAGGAAAGATTCCCCCGTCTATGACTTTGCCGCCACCGCGTTTATTTCGAAATTTTATTCCACCCTGTTTAAAGGCTATTCCGTAAAGGAGGCTTTCGATATTGCAAAACTAGCCGTGGAAGGGGACCCCCAGTGGGATAAAATAAAAGAAGAGATTAAACAACAATACCTGGCAGAGGGGAAACCCTTTCTCCCGGAAGAGAGGAAATTTATCTTATTACCGGATGACAGGATTATGGACATGGATGTTGCTGTCGTTTCCAGGGAAAAGAGCGATACCGGTATGGAGGTCCAGGGGATTGGGGAACACATAACCAATATCCCTGCCAGGCAATCGCAGCTTTTTACCGGGCGCTCGAAAGAGATTTTCGACGTTGTAAATAGAGTTCTTCTCAATCGAGCGGTTACCGTTAAAGGGGCGGGGGGGATCGGCAAAACAACCCTGGCTGTCGAAGTGGGCCGCTGGTTCCACTTGAGAAATCATTTTAAGGACGGTATCCATAAAATCGATATTCGCGACATGGAAACCGGCGACAGCGTCATGCGGAAAATGGCGCTAACCATCGGCTTGGAATTTGAAAAAGAAGAGGAGTTTTTTAATGCCATCAAACCTTTGGACTGCCTCTTCATCATCGATAATGCCGAGGATGTTTTATGGAAGGACGTAAAAAACTTCCGCCGGTTGGTTCACTGTATCCTGGAATGCGCTGCCAATATTAGAATTCTGACCACTTCGCAAAAGGAAATCGGCGGGAACTTATACGAAAAAGAAGAAGTATATTCCCTACCCGGTTTAGACTGGAAAAGTTCGGTTGAACTTTTTATTAAACGCATCAAAACAGGAAAAAGCAGTATCGACGGCGATGATCTATCCAGGCTTTTAAATACGTTAGGCGGGCTTCCACTTTCCATCATTATCATGGCCAGTCAAATGAGTGAGGGCGTTTCCGCCGGGGATTTACTTAAGCGGATTGAACAATCGAACGCCGGGGCAGTCAAAGGCATCACGGATATGAATCCTTCCCATGGGGAAAGCCTGGTCAAATCGCTCGATTCCGCTTATGAGCACCTGCCGGGAAAAGCGAAAGTTCTTTTCCAATTATTATCATATTTCCCCACCGGGATTTTCAAGGATTACCTGGCCCAGGTCATGGCAGAGAACATCGAAGACTATTTAGTCCAGTTAAGGGAAGTTTCCCTGGTGGAAATCGATGGGGATAACCGTTACAGCTTATTGCCTTCGGTCCGGTTGTATTCCCTGTCCGTGCTGAGCGATGAGGTAAGAGATGAATACCGGTCAAAGATATTGGCGTTCACGGCGGGATATTCAAATGTCATTAAAGTGAATTATTTCAAGGAGAACACACTGCATTTAAAGTTACTGTTTATAATGGAAGAGCCCAATTTTCGCTGCGCGGCGGAAACGATGGGGGGGATTGTAACTGGAACGGGGGATTGTTCGAATAAGGAGGTAATATCGGACAATCTTTTAAAGCTCTATTATTATAGCGATTGGATGGATGATGGAGTAAAGTTTGGTGAGAAGGTATTGAATCAGTATAAAGAAATCGGCGCAAAATTAGGGGAAGCCAATACCTTATTTGTGTTGGGAAATTTAGGCGTCAGAAGGGATCGCTTAGAGGAAGCAGAAACCCATTATCGCCAGTGCCTGGAAATGTATAAAGAAATCGGCGCAAAATTAGGGGAAGCCAATACCTTACAAGCGCTGGGAGATTTAGGCGTCAGAAGGGATCGCTTAGAGGAAGCAGAAACCCATTATCGCCAGTGCCTGGACATGTTTAAAGAAATCGGCGCAAAATTAGGGGAAGCCAATACCATGCTAAGCCAGGCAAGGCTAGCGGTAATAAAAGACAATATACCGTGGGCGCAACCCCTCCTGGAAAAAGCAAATGCGCTGTTTATCGAAATAGGAGACGAGGAAGGAAGGGCGTATATTTGCGAAATAGAAATGCTGGCTTGCCTGGTACGACGCGATATTTCCAATTCCGGCTGCCGCTGGGAACAATGCCTGGAAATAAAACGGAAAACCGAAAATTACAGCGAAACCCTGGGCTGGCTCCTTTTCTACGCAAAACACCTGGAGAAAAAAACGCTCACCACAGAGGCCCGGCTTTGCCTGGATTACGCCCAAAAAATTGCCGACTTATCCGAATCCAATGACCTTCGCGATTTAATTCCGTCACTCTAGTGCTTTGTCAAATCTCAAATGACGGAAAAATAATAAATCGCGAAGCTTGAAGCACGAAGCACGAAGCACGAAGCACGAAATCGCGTGTACAAACAAATTCAAACAAGCCCGCGAAAAAACAGGAAGCGAGGAAGTTAGGAAGCGACGAAGCTGGGAAAAAAAAGTATCATTCCAAATCTTACCAATGACCAATGACCAAATACTTTTTTTTTCTCTTCTTCTCTTCTTCTCTTCCGCTCTTCCGCTCTTCCGCTCTTCCGCGCTTCCTGTTTTTTCTTCATCATTCACCAATTAGAGTTTTGGTCATTTATTTTTTTGGTCATTTGAATTTGTTTCGAATTTCGTATTTCGAATTTCGGATTTCATTTTACGCTGCTGTTTCAGCCGGGGGTTTCAACGCATCGATTACCAACTGGGAATTATCTGTCTTGAAGCGCATAAAATTCTGCAAAACAAAATACTTAAACAACGGCAACCGCTTCATCAAAAGCAAATGCTCCTCTACTTCACTACTCTCATTAGCAAAATCCAGGGCTTCTTCACTGATTGTAGGTTTACGAAGAAACATCTCCCCCTGACCCAATAACAGCCAGTTTATGGAGACATTCAAATCCTTTGCTAACGACTGCATTCCTTCTACGGAGAGAAAACATTCCCCCCTCTCAGCCCGGGAATATGTCGACCGAACAACACCCAATTTAACGGCAAATTGTTCTTGCGACAGCGTTGATTTTTCCCGGATAGCCCTTAACCGGGCCCCAATCTCTACTTTTGTTTTCTTATTCATAGTAATCTCCTCGTCTTCACTCTTCACATTAAAATTAGTTAAGGTCCAACAGACCCAGGAAATCGGGCTGATCCGCCAACGCCACAATAGCTACCTTGTGCAACTCGGACATGGCTTTTTCCAATTCTTCCATGCGCTCGTCCCGCCTCCTCGTCGCATCCTGGGCAACCTTTTTCTCATATTCCTGGCGAATATTCAATTGCTCCATCTGTTCCAATTTGGGAAGTTCCGCTTCCATTTCCTCGCGGGTAAGCCCGGTCTTGAGTAAAGACGCGGAAAGGTTCCCATCCTGGGTGCCGGGAACATAAAAACGCTTTACCTGGGCCATGAAACCGGGTAAACCGGTTTTTGTCCTGACATTTAATTGCAGGGCCTTTAAAGTGGTGGGTTCATCTGCCAACGCAACCTGCCCCAACTTCCGGAATTTACGATAATTGTACCTTACTCCCTCTAACAATTTCGTTAATTCTTCCGTGGTTTTGAACTGGACGTTGTAGGCATCCTGCTGGAGGCCTGTCAACCGGACCACATCCGTATGAATCCCAATGATCCCTTCGATCCGCTCCGCGCTAAAGCCGCGTATTGCAAGCAAGGCTATTATCGGGGCCTTAAGACAGTTTTTCAAAGCTACCAAAATTTTCATTAACCGCTCTTCGAAAAGTGATGTTTTTGACATTCTAGTTTATCTCCTTCAAGAAATTTTTTATATTAGTTATGTTTTCTTGCATATTTTTCTCAATTTGGGATATTTTCGTCCCGGGAAATGACTGATCCTGCATGAAATGAGGCGTATTCGCCCCAAAACATGATACATGCGACCGAGAATAAGGTTTATTCACTTGAAAATGAGGCGTATCCGCCCCGGAAAGAGGCGTATCCGCCCGGAAATATTGTCCGTTCGCACATTTTTCGCTAATTTTGATCGTGCGAAAGACATTTTCGGGCGGATGCGCCTTATCTTTTCGAGAACGTGTCGCGTTTCGTGTGGAATATACCTTTTCCTGGGGCGAACGCGCCTTTTTTTCGGGCGGATACGCCTCATTTTGGGGCGAACGCGCCATTTTTTTAAGGGAAAATTGCTCAAACTCGGACACAAAATGAATGGCCCGCAACACTTTTACCTGTTTTTTGATCATATCTACCATATTCCTTCATTTTTTAATTTATATTTCATTTCCTCATTCGAGGGTTTAATGCAAGGCGTCATTCTACTGATAAAAGTAGTCTATGTCAAATATTTTTTTGGTTTTTTGCCGATAAATCAATGAAATATAGCGATATCATTGATTTTAATAGTAAATAATTTACATCATTGGCGTTTTGAGGCGGGAAACGGCAATCGGGTGTTTTTCAATTTTTCTCTTTCCCTTTTTTGGGATGCACGGATACTTGTCGATAATAGTGACCCACAACCGGTAATCGATGGGCGTGATGCCGTAGAGTCGTTTGAACATTTTTTCAAACCCGTGCACGCTTCTAAAATCCAGTATCCCGGCAATCTCCTTAATCGGGAGTTTTTCTTTCTTTGACAGTAAATGGATGCCATGCATGCCTTTGATCCCGATGAGGATATCTTTCAGGTTCATATCGTGATTTTTTTTGAAGAGAGCGGAGAGGTAGGGAATCGATACCCCGTATTTTTGCGCCTGATATTTGGCGGTCAGGAATCGGCAATCTCCCGGTTTGCTGTTGAAAGCAAATTCCAGTATCTTTTCTGTAAAATATTTTCCTTTCATGTGTTATGCCCATTTTCTTTTTAAAGACGTATATTTTAGGAATTATTCTATACCACATCCAAAGAAAATGAGCAAGAAAAAAAAGTGGCTATTTATAAATATCGAATTGGGGGTTCTTCTTTATTTCCATAAATCGGGGATTAACCGGGAGTATGACACGAAAATAAGTTCTTTCGTCATCGAAGTCGAAACTGGCCTGGGGTGAGCCGATTAGATTCATATTATATTGAATTTTGGGGATACCGGTTCCCCTTGCTTCGGCCAGTCGCAAATCTTTCAGGAAATCGCCGATGCGGCGGTTCCTGGCAGGTACGGGTGGGAGGGATTCGAGTTGAAAGTGTTCTTTCCGGATTCCCTGCACCGGGCCGGGATAATTAATGATTTCAATACGGTTCGGGTAAAGATAGACTTTCACGGGTTCCGGCTGCGAATCATAGCTTCGGTGGTAAATGGCGTTTACCAATGCTTCTTTGACGGCGACAAAAGGATAAGGAACGATATGTTCCGCTTCGGCTTGATCGGGGTTTTTGCGGATAATCGTACTGAATTGTCCCTGCAAATAATTCAGGCAGGATTGAATTTGTCCGGGGAAAGGGCCCCTGAACATTTTTTCTTCGATCAAATCGCCGGAGGCGTCTTCCGGGAAAATGGCCACTTCGATCCTGGCGCTGTTGAAAAAATGTTCCGGGTCGTCATTAAAAAACATAAGCGCCACATTCCTGGGAATTTTAAAGTCGTTAACCCGGATGAGGAGGTGCAGTTTTTCGAAAATATCTTCAGCAGACAGTTGCATTTTCGCCAGTTCGCTTTGAATATCGGTAAGAAATCGTTTAACCAGGAATGGGGAGATATCCTCCAACTGGCCGGTTAAGCTCCTGCGGTCGTCAAAGGGGATTTTGGCTGTTTGTTCCAGGAGTTGGCGGCGGATATCGCCTACCGCTTCGATAGAGGAGCTTCCGGCGCGTACCCAATACGCTTTACGATCGCCTTTGCGAATCGACGATTCATAGGGCCGGTTTTCTCCCGCCGGGCACCAGATAACCATTAATAATTTTTCCTGGAATGTTTCGAGGAAGATAAGGGGAAGATATGCCGGTGAGATATTTCCTTTGCAGGCGCCGATGATTTCGCGTTGGATGCGGTCGATATTTAATTCATCCAGACCGGCGGGGGGTAATACCGGGCTGCCGTTTGCTGCTTCCTCGATGCCGAGAATAATATATCCGCCGTTATTATTCAAGAGGTCGTTGGCAAAAGCGCATACCGATCGTATGACCGACTCTTTTATTTTTTCATTCCAGCCGGATTTAAATTCCACCCGGTCATTTTCGATTATACGGTGGTGTATCAAGCTTTCCAGGTTAATGGGCAAGCCGCTTTGGGTTATCGATCCTTTAATGTTCTTTTTCATTTTATTCAGCATATCAGTTGCAACTGTATTATAAGGAAAATCCCCGGTTATTTCAAGGGGTGATTAAAGGGCAGCCAAATTTTTTCTCCCTGAACCTGGAGGTGAGTTATAAAACATCTACGCGGAATTCAGATCACGGTCAAAAATCACTTCCTTTATATGTATGTTTGTCCTTGTTAGACGTTTGTATTGCGGCGAATGGCGAACTATTTTATTCCCTGAAGAAGGTATCCAGAAATAGAACCGACATTGGGCGCCTTTGACTAAAAGAGAAAGCGGGTTATTGATTTTATCCATCAACCAGTGATATTTTCTCAGGAAACGGGGTACTTCTTTTGTGGTACAGGTATGGGGTTCAAAAAATACGGCATATGCACGCTTTGTACCATCGAGAACGTGGATATAATAATCCCACCGATAGTTCTCTGGTTCGGCTTTTTTGAATGCCTCATCGATATTCAAACTGCATGAAACCTGGAGCTCTTTAAGTTGAACACATTTGCGATGCTTCGATTCTATCGCTTTCATGCCTTCTGCGCAATATTTTTTGAGAACTGGATTTTGCTGCAGCGTATTAAGCATTCTCATACCCGTTATTCAATTCGCCAACGATATCCGCGATCTTTCCGCTGAATTCCGATAATCCCCCCCATCCCCATTCGTCGGGTGAATCGCTGCCCGGGTCAAGTTTCGATATATCCACGGTAGAAACACCGCCGGATGTCTCCTTAAAATAATTGACTTTAATAGTCTTGTCGACTATTTTTTTCGCCAGGTCATTCGTGTAGTTCGAGCCGCCTAAATTAAATAATTGTTTAAAATATTTTGGACCTGCTTTATTTGCTTGTATTTCAACCAAAGCCCAGACCAGGTCGAGCACCGTCGGCGAATGGGTTGAGAGGATGACCTGGTAATCCCGGTTGAGCAATTCCATCACCAGCAGCATCACACTGATAATCGCACTGGGATGAAGCCCCATCTCCATTTCTTCTATAATAACCCGTGTGATTTTGTTCTTCTGAGAAACCCTGGCGGGAGGAAGACAGCAATAGATACCGGCAAGCAGGGGGATGAATTCCCGCTGGCCGGTGGACCAGGTTGTTATCGGGAGTTCAATGTTATTCGCTGTTTTTAACATCACCATTTTCCGATTCTGCTCATTCGCTTTCAGATGAATCGTTTGATTTCTAAAAATAGTTTTTTCAATGACCTCGCGTAATTCTCTGCGCAATCGATTATCCTGGGGGAATATTTTCCCTTCTTCCTTTGAAAATGACATATCCATAAAAGTCCTGATGATTTCGCTAAATTCCCTGGTAACGAACGGATACATAGAATCGAAGCTCTGAAATGGAGTGGGCCATCCTTTATCGATAACAACAACACGCTGAGCGGGGATATAGAATGTTCTCATCTCTTTGACTCTATTTCTAGCGAATATTTCCTGCCGGGAAATTTTTTTCCCATCCCGGGTGATTTCAGATTTGCCTTCAGTCCATATTTTATCTTTGCCGGCGCCAAAATAATTTGAAAAAAGTTTTTCCGGCTTTGAGCAGTCCAGTCCGAAGTCTTCCATTCTAAAGCGAATATATCCCGCATCTTCGATAAGTTTAACCATTTCCATGGCAATGCTTTTCCCCATGGCCTGTCCACCGACAAAAACGGTTAGGTCGCCGAAATTAATATTTGCCTGGGTTATCGGTCCGATATTTTTCAATTCTAATGATTTCATGGTCTACTCCGCTGATTTTATTACAAAAATTTCGCTGCCGCGATTTACGTATCTTTTATCCATTTCATTGTTTATAGCATAAAATAAAGATCATTGCAACCTCTTTTCAACCCTTGACAACTCCTCTCTTTATAGACTAAAAACCATAGTGCATTAACATAATGAGGTACTTAAAGGGCAGTCAATGCCATGAGTTTAGCGCGAAAATAACAGAAGCTTGGGGAGTTATTGTTCATAATGTCCATTTTCGGGGCGATGGTTTCCGCCCACTTCTATTTTTCAGCGCCGACCGCCTGCCATCCCTTTTCTGACAGTTTTGCTGAGCCGCCAGGGTAAACAGCATCGGCTCACCTCGCATCCAGGTAATCGCTGTACCAGAGTCCACCCAGGGGAAGACCTTCGGCTACCAAATTTTTAACGGTCTCATCCTCGCTAGCCCTCCGAATCTTCGCGAACCCATCCGCGTCTTTTTCCAACACCCAGACTTCCTCGGGCTCAAGGGCGTCAACAAAGTAGGGTTGATGGGTCGTAATAAAAATTTGCGCCCCCCCTTTCCGCCCGGTTGCGTGCTCACGGAATTCTTTCGCCAATGCTTCAAGAAGTTTGTGGTAGAGACCATTCTCTGGCTCTTCGATACACAGGAAGGGCGGCGGCGTGGGATCCTCCAGGAGTAAAAGATAGGCAAATACTTTCAGTGTACCGTCGGACATCTGCTGGGCGTAGAATGGATCATGGAACCCTTTGTCATTGAACCGCAGAAGCAATCTTCCATCAGGTGCCTTGTCCGTATCTATCTTGCCCACCCCGGGTATTTTCATGGCAATGCGATCCAGTATCGACTGAAAACGGCCGGCATGCTCACGTTCCATGAATTGCACCACATTACCCAGGTTGTCCCCATGAATATTCAAATGTTTTTGCGGCCCCACTAATGGGAGGCTGCGTGCGGCATCCGGGGTAAAATAACTTAGATACCAACCTTCGATGAAGCGTCGAAAAGCGGATATCCTGGGATGTTGTTTAAGCGATCCGAGCGAAGCAATGCCCAACTTGCGTTTATCCTCAAGTTCTACAATTTCCGTTTCCCGGCTTTCCTCTAGATTTTCGCCTTTCATGATGGTCTCAAATATCTCATCCAGGTCGAAATTTCGCTCACCCTCGTCTATCTGCTTCCCTTCCTTTTCACCCTTCCATACGATCCCCTTGCCCTCGTTCAATACAAGAAATGAAAAAGGCCAACCGTGCTTTTGATCTTTACGTCTTTGTCGAAGCCGTTCTTTTTGGACATAGGGACGGCCGGATGAATCTAAGTCGATAGAAATTTCATAGGTGATTGGCCGTGCATTTCCTTCTTCTTTATAATAAACCTCGAATTCAATGGGGCCGTTTTGACCTTGAGACCGGACTCGTTCAAAACCGCCGCGTCCACGAAGATCGCATGCTTCTTCAACACCAGACTTGAGGCAATCGGCGAGAAAACCGAAAGCATCGAAAAGTGTGCTCTTGCCAACGCCGTTTTTCCCGATGACAGCCGTCATTGGCGTCAGGGGAGCAACTTGCTGCGAACTCCAGAGTTTGCCAAGGGTCACATCCTTTAACGCCCTGAAGTTCCGTATCTTGATCCCTTCAATTTTTGCCATTGTTTACCTCCAAAAATTATTCAATTCAGCCCCGTGTTTTTGTGGTATTCCTCAACGAGGATACATTCGATCAAACAAGATCGTAATAGTATCAAAAATGGAATTAGTTGTCAATGCGATTTATAGACGCCAAATTATTGCCCAACAGGCGCCGATTGTGTAATCAGAAAAACAGGAAGACAAAAATTCGCCTGGCGCTTAAGTGTTTTCAGCCCTTGACAATTCATCCGTCATAGACTAAAATCCAGGGCATGAATATGACGAGGTACTATGTATAAAATCGGACTGAGCGGCGGCATTTGCACGGGAAAAAGCCTGATCCTGGAAATCTTCCGGGAACTGGGCTGCTACACCATACGGGCAGACGACCTGGCCAAAAACATCATCTTTGCCCCCAACTCTCCTGTCCTCAAAGAACTGGTGAATACCTTCGGCGAAGATATCTTCGACAAAAAAAACGGCCTGAAAAAAGAAAAATTCACCCGCCTCCTTTTCGAAGACGCTGAAAAACGAAATTTTGTCAACAACATGGTCCACCCCCTGGTCAAAGCCGCCCGCGAAGACCTGGTTAAAAGCCTGGAACAAGCCAACGTATATGATTTTTTTATTTACGAATCCGCCTTGCTGGTGGAAGCCGGGATTTATAAAGAATTCGATAAAATCATCATCGCCTATACCTCCCCGGAAGAACAAACCGCTCGCCTGATGAAAAGAGATAACATCGACCTGGAAGAAGCGGAAAAAAGGATTAAAGCCCAGTTCCCTTTAAGCGAAAAACTGAAAGTCGCCCACTATACCATCGATACCTCCGGCGTGATTGAGAATACCAGGGGCAAAACCATGGAAACTTTTCATCTGCTAAAAAAGGATTTAAAAATGTTATGATTTATGATAGAATGAACTCCTGGGGAAAAACACAAAAATGATAATGGATGACGAATTATTAAAAGCAGCGCTGGTGGCCCTGGGCTTAAAGGAAGACGCCTCACTGGCGGACGTAAGGGCCTCCTACCTGGCCAAAACTACACAAGGCCGTTTCCAGACCGTCATCCTGGGGGATGAACACCTGGAAAAAGATTTTACCAGGTACTATAAGTCCTACATCACGCTGCTAAAACATTATTCGGAATCCGAAAGCACGGATTTAAATTTCTACCCCCAGGACCAGATCGTAAAGTTCCACTTTAACCAGGGCCTTTACTTTATCATTAACCGGGATTATATGAAAGCCATGGAGAAATTCCAGGAAGCCCACCGGCTTGACAAAAAGGATGTACTGGTCCTGCTCTATATGGGCATATTATTGATGAAGCTAAAAAATTATTACGCGGCTGAAAAATATTTTTTAGAGGCCGTCGATATCGACCCCCAGAGCGACGACGGGTGGTTCTACCTGGGAGAAAATTATCTAAAAGCCGGGGAACTCAAAAAGGCGCTGTCTATGTTTGAATCGGCAAAACGCCTGGACCCTAACCGCAAAGAAATTGCTTTCAGGCTTAGAGAAATAAGAGATAAAATGCCGCAATTGTTTCACCATGAGGAAAAAAAACAACCCTCGCTGCTCAAACGTATTTTTAAAAAAGAGTAACCGCCGACATACTGTGCTAAATTGACATGAGAAATTGACAATGGAATTGAAAAAGTACCTTGAATCCAGGCTGCAACACCTGGGTAGTATAAGGAAAATCCAGCCGATAAAGCGAGAAGCTTCGAACCGGTCTTTTTTCAGGCTTCACCTGGATAAATACACCCTGATGGCCATGGTCTACCCGGAAGAAAATAAAGAGGAAACCGAACGTATCGCCCGGCTGACTTCCCTTTATAATGAATATGGCTTGAAAGTCCCGGCCATCAAAGAAATCATCGACCACCGCATTATCCTGCAGCAAGACCTGGGCAAGATCCGGGCGCAAAAAGCTTTCTCGTGGCTGCTGGGGGAAGAAAGGGCAAAAGCCCTGGAGAAAATTTCCCGGATCACGATGCAATTGGCGCGTATTCCCCTGGAACATACGGCCGCGGTCCTGGATACGGCGCGCATGAAATGGGAAATGGATTTCTTTGTTAGCCACTTTGCCGGGAATTTTGCTTCCCCGCGGGTCAACCTGGAAGAATTGCGACATTGTCTCCACGCCATGGTGGAAACCATCGGCCCGGTAAACACGTTTGCCCACAGGGATTTTCACACCCGCAACATGCTCTTTTATAAAGATGATATCTACCTGGTGGATTTCCAGGATTCCTTGAGGGCGCCGGCGTTCTATGACCCGGTCTCTATTGCTTTCGATGCCTACCTGGACTTAAAATTATTAAGACCTTTTTTTATCGATTGCCTGGGAAAAAACGGCATGATCATGGATGAAGAACAATTCTATCTGACCGCTTTGCAGCGAAATATCAAAGCCCTGGGTACATTCGGTTACCAGGTCATTGTCAAGAAAAATTTGAATTATGAAAAATATATCAATCGAACCGTCGGGTACGTTCTTGAGAATCCATTGTTTGACAGATTCTTTAAGGTGTCTGCTTTTCAAATAAAGTAGCCGTGGGTTTTCGAATTTCGAGCTTAGGGGGAGAGACAAAATTTTCCGCGTCTCTATTACTTGTATTTAAACCTTTTTTCTGTTAAAATTTGCGTATCATGTTTAAGGATGTATATATGAAAAAAAGACAGGACACCGAGGAAGATATCGATGACTTAGACGGCAGTAAAAGAATAATCGAGGAAATCGATGAGTCCTCTGACTCGGAAATAAGAAAACCTTTTGATCCTTTAAAAGTCGATGTGGCTCTTAAAACTTTGTCTATTGATCTATTAATCAAGCGTATGAAAAGTGACCCACCCCGTATCGTTCTAAATACAGAATTTCAACGGAGAGGTAACCTGTGGGACGAAACTTCTCAAAGTCGCTTGATCGAATCATTCCTGGTAAGAATTCCTATCCCGGCTTTCTATTTCGATGGATCAGACGATAATAAATGGAAAGTGGTGGACGGTCTGCAAAGGTTGACGACACTAAAACGATTCATCATCGATAAAGAACTGATCCTTCAAAACCTGGAATTTCTCGATAAACATAACGGTAAAGGATTCGATGAATTGCCCCCATATCTCCAGGGAAGAATCGAGGAAACTCAAATCACCGCTTATATTATTAACCCGGGCACCCCGGAAGATGTCAAATATAATATTTTCAAACGCATCAATACCGGTGGTATTCCTTTGGAACCCCAGGAAATCCGCCACGCCTTAAACCAGGGAATCCCGGCTGATTTCGTCAAAGAGTTAGCGGACTTACCTGGATTTAATAAAGCAACACATGAGATGCTTTTAAACCATAAACGAATGGAAGACAGGGATTTCGTAACCCGGTTTATCGCTTTTTATAATGGGTATGAAACCTACGAGTCCGACATGGACCAGTATTTGTTTCAAGCAATGAAAAATCTAAATTCTCTTTCAGATGAAGAACGAGGGCAAATCAAAAATGATTTCATTAAAGCGATGGGCGCCGCACACAAACTTTTTGGAGAATATGCATTCAGGAAAATGTCTAAACTAAATGATCGAAAGTATCCGTTAAATAAAGCCTTATTCGACTCCTGGGCCGTTAACCTGGCCCTACTATCAGAAATAGAAATTGAAAAATTAATTTCAAGAAAAGATACTGTAATGGAGCGATTTATCAAGTTAATGAAAAATGAGGAGTTCAATTCCTCCATAACTTTCGGAACCGGGAAAATCAGGGCAGTAAAGACAAGATTTTCAAAAATTAAACAGTTGATAAAAGAGTGCTCACAATGATCACTGAAATAAAACTCAAAAATTTTAAATGCTTCGACGATGAATCCATCGAATTTAAATCATTGAACCTGTGGACCGGTTTAAACGGGATGGGCAAATCCACAGTTATTCAAGCACTGCTCCTGCTTCGGCAAAACTATGAATTGGGATTACTTCAAAAAGATGGTGCAATCGCTTTGAATGGCGATTTAGTAAAAATAGGGAATTCGAAAGATTTATTGTATCAATACTTTAAAGATCAACACATAGGAATTGAAATTATAACGGATAGCGATTTTGCAGTCGGTTGGACATGGGATGCCGGGACGAATACCGATAACTTACCCCTCAAAGAGAAAAAAGGTGAGCTGAACGCATTATTTGAAACAGCCCTATTTGGCCCCAATTTTCATTATTTAAACGCGGAACGATTGGGCCCCCGTGTTTATTTTGAGACCTCCACATATGATGTTATTAATCGAAATAGATTGGGATTGAGAGGAGAATTCGTTGCCAATTACCTGGCCGAATTTGCCAGCAATCAAATACCGATCCCACATTTGAAACACCCTTCTACTTCCGGTTTAACACTCTATGAACAGGTGAATGCCTGGATGGGTGAAATAAGACCCGGGACACGAATTAATGTTACCGGTGACTCGGACATGAGCCTGGTGGGATTGAGGTTCCAATTCGTAGGCGGTAGGGACGCTGGAAATAGGTTTCGCCCCACCAATGTTGGGTTCGGCTTGTCTTTTCTTTTGCCGGTACTGGTCGCGATTTTGTCTTCCAAACCGGGAAGCCTGCTGATACTGGAAAATCCTGAGGCCCATTTACATCCCAGGGGACAGGCGGAAATCGGGAAACTCCTGGCAATCGCCGCCGCCAACGGTATACAAATAATCGTGGAAACCCACAGCGATCATATTTTAAACGGTGTCCGGGTGGCTGTAAAAAAACAACTAATACCACCGGAACAAACAAAATTTTTATACTTCCACGGAGAAGTTATCGACGATCAATTCAAACATTATATTTTAAATCCCAAAATCGACCGAAATGGAAGAATCGATCAGTGGCCGGATGGGTTCTTCGATGAATGGGAAAGGCAATTGAACGAGCTGCTGTAGGATAAAATGGACCTGTTTTTTAACGAACTATCGGTAAAAGAAGGGCCTAACAAAGAAACCGGCAGGCACCGGATGAATGGCCTGATCGAGGTATATAAGAAGGCCTCGGCAATGGGCTTTAAAGAGTTAAAGACAACTGGTGATTTTCGCACTTCTCCATTAGCTCCCGGTTACAAGTTAAACGATTGGTTGTATGATCAAACAATCGATCGCGACTCCCGTATGCTTGTTATGACCAAGGCGTCGAAATCTCCTTTTATAGAACAACTGGTGGAGCAAAAAAATAACGAAAACCAACTGCTGCATGAATTCAAATATAAGGACCAAAAAGCCGCCGGGTTAGGGGCTGCGTATCTATTCGAATCCCTGTCTGTTAGTTTTGCCAATTCCGGCGAGTGGGATACTCCTTCATTGGAACTACGGGTTACAAAAATTTCCGAAGAAGATCAAATGATGGAGTCAATCGAAAGCGTCAATCATGCTTCAAAGCCGGTACATCTCGATCTTTTGGCCAAGTGGATAAGCAAAAGAAAACGTATAGACATTCCCGATGGGAAAAGGCTATGGCTGAAACGGAACGAATATTTCCCCCATTTGATCTTTTGTACGAAATTAGAGAAGCAAATCTCTTCTTTATCCGGGCATGAGCTGGAGTTCCATGCGATAGTTAAACGACTGTTTGAACTTGAAAACTACTGCTCATCCTGGATTACCGGTATATTTACTCCTGGAGGTCTTCCTTCGAAAGTAACTTTGGAGTCTGATTCCCGTATATCGAGATTAATAGATGCGTTGACGAGCATCTGTCCGGATGGAGAATCAAGGTTATTTTCATGGCATTATAGATATACCCCCGGCGCCGGGAGGATACATTTCTTCCCGGACAATTCAAAAAGGTTGTTTTATATCGGATATATCGGCCCTAAGATACAATAAGGAAGAGAAAATGGGGACAGGCAAAGTACAGTTTTTGTTTATTAGAAGTTTTGGGAAGTCCAGAAACCCTTTTTCAAAAGGGTTTCTGGCCGCCGGAGGCATTTTCTTTTGACTTTTACTACCGGGGAAACTATAATATACCCTCTAAGGAAATAGCATGACCGTTCTAATAAATGATAATGTAATTGAAATCTTCGCCGGCGCCAGGGTACAGGACGTGATATTGAAATATTCGCACGAAAAATACCGGTCGGCCCTCTGCGGAGAAATTATTATCATCGACAAAAACGATAATCCAGTAGACCTGGACGGTGAAGTTTCCGACGGTCAGCGTTTGTATACCTTATCCCAGGATAAAAAAACAGGAGGTTTAACATGAATATAAAAAAACATATTTTCACGGCATTTTTTTTTGTTTTTATCGCCGGGCTGCTTTTCTCAACGCCTCTTCCCGGCGCTGCCAAAAGCGAAACCATCGTCATCTTCCATATGAACGATATCCATGCCCAGATCGATAACTTTGCCACAATCGCCCCGGTGATCGAAAATGAAAGAAAAAAGAATCCCAATGTATTTTTCATGAACGCCGGTGATAATTTCAGCGGCAACCCCGTGGTGGACCAATACATACCCAAAGGCGAACCCATGCTGCAACTGCTGAACCGCTTGAAAGTCGATGTCCTGGAACTGGGAAACCATGAGTTCGATTATGGCCAGGAGATTCTTAAAAACTTCATGAAAAAAGCCCGTTTCCCAATGATTTGCGGCAATGTTAAAGTTGTATCCGGCGGGGGCGCCATCCTCCGCCAACCCAAACCGTATGTAATTTTAAAAACAAAAAAAGGAACCAAAATCGCTGTCCTGGGTGTTATTCAAACCGGGAACGACACGCATATCCCCTCCACCCACCCGGACAGGGTTAAAGGGCTTGTGTTTTCCGATGGCGTCGAAACCGCCCAACAATACCGTTATTTAAAGAAAAAAAACAATGTCTTTATCGCCCTTACTCACCTGGGCGCTGACGGCGATGAAGTATTGGCCCAAAAAATGGGCGAACTGGACATTATTATCGGCGGCCACAGCCACACGATTATTAAAGACCCTAAACAAATCAACGGCGTACTCATTACCCAGGCCGGGAGTAATTCTAAGTACCTGGGACGCATCGAGTTCACCGTAAAAAACGGGAAAATTACGGAGAAAAAAGGGGAATTGATCGAATTGGCGTCTCTCACCGTCGAAGACCCTGTGATAAAAGCGATGATCATAGAATTCAATAATAATCCCGAACTTAACCGGGTTATTGCCGCCCTGCCCATGGAACTCATCGGCTACGATCGACTGGGAAACCTGGTTACCGACGCAGTGAGGAATGTCGATCGCCTGGATATGGCTTTTCACAACGGGGGCGGTATCCGCGTTGACCGGTTGGGCAAAGAGGTCCGGGTGAAAGATGTCTATGCCATGCTGCCTTTTGAAAACGATATCGTTCTCTTTGAAATGACCCCGGCTGAAATTAAATCCCTTATCAAATATTCATACCAGAAGCAAGGGGGTCTTGATCTTAAAGTTTCCGGCGTCGAATACACGGTCCTGGTGCAGCGGGAACCGCCGCCGGGGAACCGCCGTATATTTAAAGATGTGGAATTAAGAGATGAAGCCGGTCAATTATTGGATGAAAGTAAAACCTACAAGGTCGGCGTCAACGATTATATTGCCGGCAGTTATAAGTTTAGTCACAGCGACCCGGGCCGGGCGTTAAAAACCATTATTGCCCCGGTTTTGATCCGGTATCTCGAGGCGGGTGGGGATATATGTAAGAATATTGAAAAAATAAGAACGCTTGAAAAAGAGGTGAATGAATAATGGCACAATTGTATTTTCGTTATTCGACAATGAATGCAGGAAAATCCACTGAGATTTTGAAGATCGCGCACAATTATGAAGAGCAGAACAAGACGGTATTACTTTTCACCCCGGCCATCGACGACCGGTTCGGCAAAGGTAAAATCACTTCCCGGATGGGGTTTCAGCGGGATGCGACTATCTTCGATAGTCGTACCGATGTGTATAAGAAAGCCGAGGAAGTGAGGCCCGACTGTATTTTGATCGATGAAGGGCAGTTTTTGACGCGGGAGCAGGTGATTCGGTTGACCCATGTAGTGGACCGGTTAAATATCCCGGTGATTGTTTACGGTTTAAAGAACGATTATCGCAACCGTTTGTTTTCCGGCAGTGAAGCGTTGATATTGTTTTCCGACAAGATCGAGGAAGTAAAAGCGGTATGTTGGCATTGTCACAAGAAGGCCACCATGTTAATCAAATACAAGGACGGTCATCCCGTGAATGACGGGCCGCAGATCGAGATTGGCGGCAATGACAAGTATGTTTCCGTATGCCGGAGGTGTTACTCCGAAAAAGTAGAGTTAAGGTGAGTGCCTCCGGCGGCCAGGAACCTTTTTATAAAAAGGTTCCTGGACCTCCAAAAATTTTTGTTTATTAAAAGTTTTACGGGGGTCCAGGGGGCGGTTTTTCAAAAGAGCCC